>ENA-UOTW01000020-UOTW01000020.1-synthetic-metagenome-genome-assembly--contig:-NODE-20-length-68182-cov-3.054134_pt1 | contig 68182 bp, 69 predicted proteins | sample MGYA00238141_ERZ746978 | MGnify/ENA primary metagenome ERZ746978 (study PRJEB28755, sample SAMN02352454) | synthetic metagenome | study: EMG produced TPA metagenomics assembly of the Artificial... | reverse complement strand
TTGCTTGGCTAGTGTTTCTATCAAACATTTTACTGTTCAGTTTTCAAAGATCATTCTTATCTCTCTAAATTAAATTACCGAGACAAGCTTATTCATTGTATCATATCATCCATCACTTCGCAAGTACTTTCTCAAAAAACTTTTTCGTTTTTTCAGCGACTCGCTCGCGACTACGTTTATTAATATAGCACAATTCATTTTATTAAGTCAACACTTTTTAAAAAGATTTTTTTAAGCTAACTAAAAATATCTTCATATATAACTGATTTTATTTAACAACACTAAACACACACTGCAATATAAGCCATATTTGTTTATAAATATCTTCTTTAGAACAGTTCTATACTATACATTTCCCAATCCTTTTAGTCAAGGAAAAATTGGCATTACTAGAAAAGCACAACTTATATAAAACAAGGACATCCTAATTTTATAAACATCTAGTAAAAGGAGACCATAGCAATGTCTTACTACAAAAAAATAAAGGATTCTGCCGAGGATTATAGTGAACTATCCACTGTTCAATCCCAAAGAAACGAGATTTTACAAGAAGAGTTTCCAGAAGGTCCTTTTGGTGCTGCCACAAATGAAGAAAAGCTAGGAAAAGCAACTGGTTGGGAAAAAGGTCAACATTCTACTACCACCCGATTTACCTATGAAACAAGACAGCTACATCAGGAATTACCACGGCAGTATCCCGGAGCACATCCTACACACAGTGACTCTGATCAGAATATTGAACCCCAATAATATTCCCCTCCCTCGCAAATTAGGGTCAACTAACCTTGAAATGATAAATACTCGTTTTCATGTACACGAAAAGAGACCTTCCTAATTAGTAAAAGGAAGGTCTCTTTTTTTATTTAAAATAAATCAGTTACAACATCACGTGGTTTTGCTGTAATTTCTTCTAATTCTGTACGCGCAACAGCGTCATTTACTAATGCTTCAACATCAAGCTTCTGCTCATATCTTTCCGCTAGCTCTACTCGGGGACGAGTAGCAGGGTTCTTAGGTGTAAAAATCGTGCAACAATCCTCATATGGCAAAATAGAGAGATCAAACGTGTCAATGTTACGAGCAATATCCGTAATCTCTGACTTATCCATTGCAACCAACGGACGTAGGATCGGGATTTTGACCACATGATTAATCGTATACATGCTCTCTAGAGTCTGTGAAGCTACTTGTCCCAAGCTTTCCCCTGTAGCAAGTGCTAGAGCCTTTCGTTTTTGCGCAACTTTTTCAGCAATACGCATCATAAAACGGCGCATAATTGTAATGTTATACTCCTCTGGGCAATGTTCACGGATTGCTTCTTGAATGACTGTGAACGGTACCGTATGCAAGCGGACGGAGCCACCCCATTTAGTCAGTTTTTGCGCTAAGTCCTTCACTTTTTCCAAAGCTCGTTCGCTAGTGTACGGATAACTGTGAAAATGAATAGCTTCTAATCTTACACCACGCTTCATCGTCATCCAGCCAGCGACAGGGCTATCAATGCCACCTGATAATAGAAGCAAGACCTTTCCACTAGCGCCTACAGGTAATCCTCCAGCACATGGTAGCGTTTCACTACTTATAAAGGTACCTTCCGTACGTATCTCAATCTTAACAGAAGCTTCTGGCTGATGAAGGTCTACTTTGAGTCCTTCGATATTTCGTAGGAGATGAGTCCCTACCATTCGATTAACATCCATCGAAGGCATTGGGTAACGTTTATCAGCTCTACGCGTGTCTACACGGAAGGTACGCGGAGCAGGGGTCAGAGACTGAACCAAGCGAAGCGTTCCTTCTTTAATAGCTTCTTCGGTTTGTTCAACCTGAATCGTTGGGCTAATGGAGGTAATTCCAAACACTGCTTGTAACTTCTCCATTACCTCGTAGGGATTCTCTCCATTCAATTGGACATACATCCGCCCGTACCGTCGATATACCTCAACGGATGGGTGAACCTCCAGTACATTTCGGACATTTCTCATCAGCGTATCTTCAAATTGATCTCGATTACGTCCTTTTAGTGCTAATTCGCCATAGCGAATCAAAATTACATCATAGTTCATTGCTGTCATCCTCTACACTTTTGTATATGGTAAAATGCGATTTTTGCATGTTTGCAGCGCTACTAAAAATTTCTCCACGTCATCCATGGTATTTTGTTTACCTAGGCTTATTCGCAAAGAAGATTTGGCCTGTTCGCGACTCATTCCTGTTGCTACCAATACTGGACTTGGCTCATCAGACTTAGCTGAGCAAGCGGAGCGAGTAGACACACAGAATCCTTCCGCTTCTAGGGCATGTAACAAAACCTCGGCTTTCATCCCTAGCACGGAAATATTTATGATATGAGGTGCCGCTTCTGTTTCAGGAGAATTAATTATACATCCAGGAATCTGTTGAATTCCTTCTCTTAAACGTTGCTGCATCTCTTTTAGCCTTGACATATCCTGTGTAGCAGTCTCTTCGATTAAACGCATGGCTTTTGCCATTCCTGCAATTCCGGGGATGTTTTCCGTACCGGAACGCAGTCCACTTTCCTGACCTCCACCTTTTAATAAAGGCTCAATCAGCATATTCTCACGTTTTACAAGAATACCAACACCACGAGGACCGTGAAATTTGTGAGCAGATAAGCTTAGCAAATCAACTCCCCACTCATTTATACGAAGGGGTACCTTTCCAAAGCTTTGTACTGCATCGACATGAAAGATAACCTTAGGAAACAGCTTCAGATATGTACCAATCTGATTAATCGGTTGGATAGTCCCTAACTCATTATTGACATGCATAATAGATACAAGAATCGTATCGGGGCGCATAGCCTGTTTCACATCTTCTAGGGAGACTCTCCCTTCCTTATTAACAGGAAGATAAGTTACATCGTAGCCAAATTCCTCTAGCTGTTTACAAACATCCAAAACAGAGGCATGCTCTATTTGGCTTGTAATAATATGGCGACCACGCTCACGATAACGCATGGCTACACCTTTAATGGCTGTATTGTTACTTTCCGTGCCACCGGAAGTGAAGAAAATCTCTGTTGGTTTCTTTTGCAAAGCGTGGGCAGCAATTTGACGAGCCTGTTTTAAAACATTCTCTGCCTCTACTCCCAAACGATGCAAGGAAGAAGGATTCCCATAATATGCTTCCATAGTCCGCTTCATGGTGTCAATCACCTGCGGATGGGGTTGGGTCGTGGCACTGTTATCCAGGTAAATCACGGCAAAGACACCCTTCCTACAATTCAAATCTGGGTCGAACTGTCTTACATCATACCATATTGTTTGTTTTTACAACTACCTTCATGCTGTAGTTCTTTACTTTGGCTTGGTAATTGCTGTAGGGCGTTAGCCGTCCTTTGGTATAAAAAGCGGCTTCTTGTCTTATCCTAACCATCAGTCGAATGAATCTACCAAGCGCTCGTTCACATTTAAGTCATAGTTGTAAACGTTTTCAACAAAGATCACTACTTTACACACTTCTTTATACTTGTTAGAATTATCAATAAATTCAACTAGAAAGGGGACCTAATCATGACAGTAATGGAAAAAATCAAACAAATGGAGGATGAATTGCAAAAGCTAAAGCAAGAGGTTGAAAAGGCAGAAAAATCAAAGCAAATCTATATTGATGATGAAACCTCCCACGATGTCTTAACAGAGGTATACAACTAAAGATGAACATGAAAATTCTCATATGTCTAATGGCTAGTTTCTATAGGAAAAGTGGTTACTCACACGATAAGGAGATAACCACTTTTTTGCCCTCTTTTATCTAAAATAAGGATGCTATTGATCTAGTAACGGCAATGCTCCAAAATACTCACCTGCAAATACCTCGGCGGCTGCACCTGTCATATAAACATGCTGATCAGCCTCACGCCATTCTATCTGCAAATCGCCTCCCAGTAAATGTATCGTGGCCATTCGCTCTGCTTTTCCTTCTAAAACAGCGGCTACTAATGCAGCACATGCTCCCGTTCCGCAAGCAAGTGTTACACCAGAGCCCCGCTCCCATACACGAAAGGTAATATCAGAAGGTGTATTTACGGAAATAAATTCAATGTTCGCTCTTTCAGGAAATAAAGCATGTTTTTCTAGTAATGGACCATAGGTTGTTACTTCTTCTTCGGAGATTTTATCCGTAAGAATCACTACATGAGGATTCCCCATAGAAACTGCTGTGAAAGTCAAGGTCCGCCCGTTGATTTGCACCTGTTCACCAATCGCTTTCGTATCGGGGTCCCCCGTCATAGGGATTTGTCCGCGCAATAAACGTGGTTTTCCCATATCAACTGTCACCTTCTCTACTTTCCCATCCGCACCTATATGTACAACCGGTGTAACAATGCCCCCATTTGTTTCAATGGTAAAGGATGTCTCCTTGGTTAAACCATGGTCAAAAACATACTTACTCACGCAACGTAGTCCGTTACCACAATTGCGGGCCTCGCTACCATCGTTATTAAATACTCTCATCCGAAAATCTGCTATTGTTGAAGGCATAATCAAAATTAAACCGTCTGCCCCGATTCCGAAGTGTTGCTGGCTTACTCTTCTTGAAAGTTCCGGCAAATCCACATTCGTGAGAGACTCTTCAAAACAATTGACATATACGTAATCGTTGCCTATCCCATGCATTTTCGTAAACCTCATGCCCGACTCCCACCATTCCGATATTTTTTCTCATTGTATCACAGGAGATGTAGTTCATGATTTCTTCTTTACAGCTTGTTTCGTTTCTATTAAAGAAATCTATTCGATAAGCTTTAACATGAACGTTTAATAGATACACTTCCAACCTGTTATAATAACCAAGAAGCAAAAGGTGGGAGTGAAAACTATTGTATAAAACGCTTGCTTTAGGAAGTCAGAATCAGGCTAAACAGAAAGCCATCTTTTTAGCTACTGATATTCAGCCTCAGTGTGTAAGTGTGCCTTCTGGGGTAGCTGAGCAGCCTTTATCTGAGGATGAAACGATTAGAGGGGCCATTACGCGGGCCAAGCTAGCCCTTGAGGCTGTCCCTAATGCTGAGATAGGCTTCGGACTAGAGGGTGGTCTGACCTTTGATGCTATCTATACGAAACAGTGGTATCTCATCTCTATCTGTGCCGCTTGGAATGGGGAGACCTTACATATTGGGAAAGGACTTTCTTTTCCCATCCCTAATCAAATTGGAGAAGATATGAAAAGATCGGGTAGGGAATTACGCGAAGTGATTGATAGGTTATCAGGAACTAGTAATAGTAATCACAAAGAGGGAGCATACGGCCTTTTTACAAATGGTAAAATTACTCGCGCTCATGTTTTTAAAGAAGCGGTAATCGCCGCTCTTACACCATTTGAGTCCGTTTTGTATCGCTGAGAATAAGTCCTCACCCTACATAGGATGAGGACTTTGGTGATGCTTTCTGATCTTCTACTATTCTTCAAATTTGCCGGTTATCGCATCCATACTGCCTGATCCTCTATTGTTTGGTATAGGCGTATAGGCAAGGAGCGGGGTTTGTTGAAAGTTTTCATCTTTCACTGGGTAAACGTATGTCAGATGAGTGGCGGGTTATTACTATCATTTTTTTGTTCTTCCATTACGAGAATGATCAATGGCTACATACCTCGCTATTCTCAAGATCCACGTCTTCATAGTCGAATGTAAGAATTGAAAGTTACACATGTGCCAAATCTAAATGATAAAAATCTCAGCATCAATTGCAAGATTAGCACTTTTTTATCGTATTTTCCCTTTATTACACACAAAGGAGGGGCTAGCCTTGCAGGTTCAATGCCTACAAGTCAGCCCCTCGCTTTGCTTTATTTTGTCGATAATAATGATCTACCGGGCAGAGTAATACGGATAAATTAAAAGTGCTCCTACAAAGGCAAGAGCTCCGATAACCATTGCCCACGTCCCCATTGATCTTGCCTCACGACGATAAGCTAGGAATCCCAGCACAATTCCCAGAGGGCCTAGAACATAAGGTAGCAGGAATAAGGACAAGATGGATGAGCCTATTCCTACCATTCCTATTCCGCTACCTTGGACTAAATTGCCATCCTTATCTTCAGCTTGTCTTGCTTCTCGCAAGCTAGAATTATCGCCATTGCGTAACCGTGTCGGACGGTATGGCTCGGCGATTTCCGCAGCTGTTTCTGTTGAGACATCATTTCGATACGACATGGAATCATTATTATTGACCTGAGAAGATTTCGCCACCGCTTGTGCAGATTGATTTTGATCGCCTGAATAGCGCTCCGTATGTGTCAAAGGATTATATTCAACATTCCCCTTCGTTTGGGTAGCGCCTGGCTCCAGCGAAGCCCGCATCCATGAATCCTGAGCTAGCTCCGTATCATACGACTTAGTATCAATTTTGTCTCTGCGGCTTTGAGCAGTCCTCGCTTCCTTCTGCTCACCACGTAAACGTCGTTTCTGATCGTTACCCATGCTGTGCTCCAACCCCTTTTTAATCAGGATGAAATGAAGGAAGTAGCCTTATTCTCTGTCTTCGGTGTACAATTTACTCAGGAGGCGAGGAGATGACAAACAACAAATCACTAAAAATTGGTATTGATATTGACGGTACAGTTACCGATCCTAGCAGTATTGTCCCTTTTTTGAATCGATCCTTTGGCAAAAATTTAACACTACAAGATTGCTTTGAATATAATTTAGCGAATGTATATGGAATCACAGATGAAGAGTTTACTACCTGGCTTTTACAAAATAGCCAAGAGGTCTACTCCCACTCTCTTCTACATGGCAACGCCTCCGAAATTTTGCAAAACTGGCACTTCACTCATGAACTTATTTATATCAGTGCCAGAGCTTTAGAGGATATGCAGGTAACCAAAGCTTGGTTTGCTAAACATCATATCCCTTATCATCATATAGATTTGGTTGGCAGTCATGATAAAGTTCGTGCCGCGAAAGCATGGGGCATTGATCTATTTATGGAGGATCGATTAGAAAATGCCTTACAATTATCCAGTGAACTGAACATCCCTGTTCTATTGTTTGACACACCGTATAACCAAGGTGAGCTTCCGTCCTTAGTCCATCGCATTACGAACTGGAATGAAGCGGAATCCTTTATTAGACGTCTGGAAGTGGAGCATGTCCTGACTTTAGTAGAGAAACAAGCCCTGTAGGTTTGAAAAATGCATTTGATTTACTTTAAAGTTCCCAAATAAAAAAGACGTAACCTTTTAAGGGGATACGTCAGGTTGTTCGAAAAGATTTCGGCGACCTTTTTATATGACAAGATACCCCGTTTATCCAGAGATATTATGGGCTGCGGTGGTATCTTTGTTATATTTATTAATAAAAGATGATGTAAGCAGTCGCTCGCAGATGGTATTTACCTAGGGCTCTTCCTCTTATAAAAAAACACTAAAAGCCCAATGACAAATATCCAATATCTCTTCCAAAGATCCGTATTAAGAAAAATTACAGGACTAGGTTATAACAAAAACAACGATAATTGGTACCCCGGGGTCAAGTGTGTCTCCTCCTGGAATACCAAGTGTAGTTGTGCTAGCAGTCGAGGCATTAGCTAACTGAAGCACACCGTTAATATAGAGATTGTAATAGGTAAATGACGGGAATGCTGTAGCCGCTGCATTAGTATCATCTGTAAAAGCTGTAGCTGCAATTGCAAATGCCGCACCTGTTCCTGTACCAGCTCCTGCTGTGGACACAAATCTTTTCGATGTAACAAAGGGTTTGGTAATTGCCATTTTTCTTCACACCTTTTCAATATGTGGGAATCTCTTTTCGAGTTTCCTTGATTTATCATATACAACCCTTACTAGTTTCGTAATGGACAACCGACTCAGCATATTAGCTGTATTTTGCGTTTCTCTTTATATTAATTAAATTTTTTCTATATTTTATCTATTAGGCAAAACTTCGTATAAAAAAAGAATTAAACAATATTTGTACGCAATCAAGCATTTGCTCAGTCTAATAATTACAATTGGTTTATCATTTATTTAATACATTTCTTGCCATGACACCGCTATGCTCACTTCCGAAGAAGCTGCTGATGCTGCTAAAATTGTCAAGCTTTCATCTGGACTTAGCTCAATGTCTATTACTCCCAAAACCAGTTGTCTTGAATCTACCCTACCACGGGCAATTAAAAGTACAATTTTTCTGTCTGCAACAGTTGTACAATCCGTATCAAATTCCATAACGCTTGTATCTGTACAAACATCAGTAAAGACTGGAGTTCCTTCTAAAGTGGCATTCTTGACTAGACGAATAACCGTTGACCTGGTCCCATCTACACTAAACGATTTATAATCCATACGAATTGGCTTAAATAAATCAGTATTAACATTATAAGAAAACGTCCATCCAACTATTGGCATAAGATCAATGGTATGTAAATCCCCGATGACGAAAGCGGAAATTCATCACTTAGGGGTAAAATTATTGACATTTGAAATTTCACATCTCTTTTATAAATAATACTATTATCAGATGAATATTAGAGTTGAAACGAAAGGTACAAATAACATTTTTTTACATAAAGGGGCACCAGCTACCCGTATATGCTTTCTTCGGATATACAGAGTAAACTCAATCAAGTAAGGATTTTTATTGCTCGGAATATATTTTTTGAATATTCAATCATGAAAAAGTTGTTATAGGCCTTTTAAGCCTTATCTTGTCCTAAGTTCTTGTCTTATTTTCATTTAGACGTAAATCAACACTTTCCTTGATTAGCAATCGTACTTGTTCTATGATGCTAAACGTAAATTCAGATACACCACCCCCTAATTAGCCTAAATGCATAAAAATAGATTTCAACCTACCAGATATTAGTTGAAAGTCTAACTCACTAATAGGTAAAAAACGTAGCATAAATAGTAGTGGCAAATATTAGGGGGGGCTTACATTGGAAATCTATGATTCAAGAAGAAAATGTAAAAATAAAACTTATTATAAGCAAAGAAAAAGATGTAAGACAGCTGTCTGTGTAACTTGTCGCCCTTCTAAAGTAGTTATATGTTATCCTCAGTGCGGACCTACCGGACCTCAAGGCGTTACCGGACCTCAAGGCGTTACTGGACCCCAAGGCGTTACCGGACCTCAAGGCGTTACTGGACCCCAAGGCGCTACCGGACCTCAAGGCGTTACTGGAACTCAGGGGATTACTGGACCTCAAGGGACTACTGGACCCCAGGGGATTACTGGACCTCAAGGCATCACTGGACCCCAAGGCATCACTGGACCTCAAGGCATCACCGGACCTCAAGGCATCACCGGACCTCAAGGCGTTACTGGACCCCAAGGCATCACTGGACCTCAAGGCATCACTGGACCTCAGGGCGTTACTGGACCTCAAGGCATTACTGGACCTCAAGGGACTACTGGACCTCAGGGGATCACTGGACCTCAGGGGACTACTGGACCTCAAGGCAGCACTGGACCTCAAGGCATCACCGGACCTCAAGGCGTTACTGGACCCCAAGGCATCACCGGACCCCAAGGCATTACCGGACCTCAAGGCATCACTGGACCTACAGGACCCCAGGGACCTACCGGATCCATCAATTCCATTAGTATTTTCCCAACTGTTAATCGATACTTTTTTACCGCCAGCTCAGATATCGAACTAACTACTCCTACAGTTATTCTCGCTACTCAATTTACTAATGATTTAGGTAACTTGAGTACAGAATTTATTGGACTCGGGCAAAATAGCTATAACAATTTATACATCAACGGGATATTGCAGGAAGGCAGTCTATATGTAGTAAATCCAAATGCTCTTATTATCTATTCAAAAGGAGGTACGATTTTTTTAGGAAGTCCAATCATTGTAGAAATTGTTCATTTTACGGTTCAGGTAATTCTCTAAAAATGATTCAGAGCGATCAATTGATCCGCCCTGTCCTTTATTCAATTACTTACATTTAATATAATAGAGAGGAGGTGCATGTAAAATGGCGATTACAAAACCTTTTATTGCCGGTAGAAGATTTGCGTCTACTGCAGGAGCTGGAACAGGTACAGGCGCTACATTTTCAATTGCATCAACAGTTTTCACTAATGACGCTGGTGCGGCCGCGACAGCATTTCCAGCATCATTTTCCTACTACAATCTTTATATAAATGCCGTACTTCAAACAGCCGATACTTCTTCTGTCACGTCGACAGCAATCACAATTCCTGGTGGAGATGCGCTCGATCCAGGTACACCAATCATTGTTGAATTTGTAGTTACGTAACTCCTTATCACTTTTCAAACATCGGCAATTCCATTCTTGAATTGTCGGTGTTTCCATAAAATGACAGGGTCATCTCTGTACTACACATATGCACCGGTCAAAAAATCAACATAAAATAATAGTGTAAATATCTAAGAAAAATTGATTTTTCAAAACCATTTTAGTTAATCCGATAGTTCTATTACTGAAGCTTTTAACCAATTGAACAAGTTTTATAGAGTGAAAAAAGCACGCACAGCCTTCTCTACACTGTTCGTAAAAGACAAAGCAATGGTATAAGACCGGCACTACTGATCAGCAACTGTACAGAATAAAAAAGATCGCTCTGCACCTTACTAAAAGTAGCTAAGGCATAGAACGATCTTCTTTTATAATACTTCAATACAGTATGATCAAATTCGATTTAAGGAAAATATAAGTTTCCCCGCGGTATGACGTATCTGATCAGAGATTACGTCCTTTTTCTTTGTCGCTACACATTGAATCCCCCTGCCAAAATCTAACCCACTTTCGGCAGGGGGATTCTTTCAACCTAGGAAGCGATTACGCCTTTGGCTTGAACGTATGACAACAGGTTTCTCGAGAAGTTGTTGCATAATCACGGTGCTCGGTATCATAACCGAACTCGTTTGCAAATTCAGCATCATAATCTTTGTTTGCATGAGGATCAATGTCCACCATAATAGCATCAGCAATACAATTGTTTCCTTCTCCCCAGTACGTACAACTTGCTACACTGCATTTTACAATTGGCATATTGGTCACCTCCTATGGCTATACTGCACCCAGACAGGGACTTTTATAACCTTTCCCTTCAGGTTTTTTTTACATAGAATATCGTTAATGGTAGGATGTTTTATAGGAGGTGAATGAGTAGCATTATGAGTAAACCAGTAGTAATTGTTACAGGCGGTACCGGTGGACTTGGGATGGCACTTGCCAAGGAGTACATTCGTGAGGGTTACCATGTGGTTATTACAAGCAGAGATCACACGAAACTAAAAAGAGTCCAGCGTGAATGGAACCGTCCCCCAATGCTTCACATCTATAAACTAGACCTGTCCGATAATGAAGCAGTAAGAGCCTTTTCTGCTTGGATAAAGATTCGCTTTGGCCGTTGCGATATTCTCATCAATAATGCAGGCTCTGCTTTATTTAAGCCCTTTTTAGATCATTCACTGGAAGAGATTCACCAGACCATTGAATCAAATTTAATGGGCACATTATATATGACTCGTGCTTTCCTGCCTATGATGCTCGCTCAATCAGAAGCTAGGATTGTGAATATTGCTTCTCTAGCAGGTCGTGTTGCTTCTGCTAAAACGGCTGTATATGCTGCAACAAAAGCCGCTGTTATAAGATTCAGCGAGTCACTTCGACATGAGCTAGCTGCTACACACATCTCAGTTACCTGTGCCTTACCTGGTCCGATTGATACGCCATTTCTCATGTATGCAGACAATACAGGCACATATAAACAAAAAGTAAGTGGTTACCTGCTATCTCCCGAAAAAACGGCAAAAGCTATAATGAAAGCAACAAAACAGAAACGCTTTGAGGTAGCCCTACCAAAGCGTCTCCATCTACTGTCGCTCATTTATCCTTTATTACCAGATTTTATTATGAAACGAGTCGCACCCTTGCTGAATCGCAAATAATACTAAATTATCGTAAAGCTCGCAACCTTACCATCGCTATGATCCCAACCAACATACATAGCACGGCACAATACACAAAGATACGATCCATTCCTAATGAAGAAGCCAGGAGGCCGGATAAGAAACTTCCAACAGGTAAACCAAATCCTGTGATGGAACGATTGGCAGTTAAAACTCGCCCCAAAATCTCATTCGGCACCTGTTTTTGAATATAGGTTGAAATTAATACGTTAAATGGAGCAAAAACAACCCCACCAACAAAGAAGCACACAACAGCAATCTCCATGCGTTGCGTAAACCCTAGAGGGAATGTAGTTAATCCCCACAAACAAATAATCGCCCCGACTGTCACTCCAATTGGGTACTTCCAATTCTTGGCGATAAATAGCATCGAACCACACAATGATCCGATCGCTATCGCTGTAAGCATATAACCTTGATAAGCCTCTTTTCCAATCCCCCATACTTGCTGTATGTATACAGGCAATAATTCTACAGGTGAATATCCCATATTAAAAAACAGACTAAAGAATAACAGAGAAAGGAGCATCGAATTCGTTCCTATATATCGATAACCTACCACAAGATCTTTCCAAAAATGAAGTAATGCCTCTCTTTTTGTCTGACTTGATATGTTAGAGTTTGGCTTATATGTATAGGAAACTCGTAAAAAACACGCTGCACATAAAAAGAAACTAATTGAATCGATAATAATGACATTGGCCGGTCCGATTAACGTAACCGCTAACCCGGCTAGCATAGGCCCAAAAAGCCAAACAATCTGCCATTGCGCACTCATCACGCTATTTGCTTTAATGAGCAGTTCCTTATCCTTGATTAAATTCGGGAGCATTGCTTGCTGACCAGTGCTGCTTAGTGGTGATAACATACCAGCTAAGGCCATGATGATATAAACGGTAGCGACTGGTACGGCTGGTAAAGACAGCAAAAAAACAAGCAATCCATATAAAGAGCCTCTTACCACATTATCAAAAATAATGAGTTTCCTTCGATCAATGCGATCCAATAAAACGCCTGCTATTAATCCAGATATCAGAGCTGGTACATAATAGGACAAAATAGAAGTCCCCATAATCGCTCCAGAACCTGTTCGATGTAATAAATACCAGCTTACCCCAAACGATCCAAATGAATTTCCGACAGCTGATAAAAAGATACCAAGCCAGAACCAACGAAATGATGGAGTTCTCCATAGCTCTTTCATGCTGTACACCTCCTAATCAAAAAGATATCATAATTATACGACTTTTTAAATATAAAAATTTAATAAGTAAAAATATTTAGTATTATCTACATGTAGATATCATTTCTTTAATACAGTAAAGTTTCACATGAAACATTAAAAATAATAAAAAAAGGCATGCCCGAAATAGGCATGCCTTACAACTGGGAGGAGAACATGGTAATCGTTACTACTGGGTTATGTGATTATGATGTTTTCCATTTTTCTAACTCAGAATGGAATTTATCATTTAGCACCTTAATATAGGTTCCCTTCATACCAAGAGAACGCGATTCAAGAACTCCTGCACTAGCAAGCTTACGCAATGCATTAACGATCACAGAACGGGTCAATCCAGCCTGATCCGCTAATTGACTAGCTACCAGCAACCCTTCCTTAGCATCCAATTGCTCCATGATTTTTTCAATCGCAATTTGCTCACTATAGGAAAGAGAAGACAAAGCAATCTTAGCAAATGTTTTATCACGAACTTCATTTTCAATCTGTTCTGTTCGCTGACGTACAATTTTCATTCCAACTACAGTTGCACCAATCTCAGCTAGGATGAGATCGTCCGTCTCAAAAGCACCAAATGCACGAGTTAATACTAATGTTCCTAATCGACTGCCACCTGCATTAATCGGTACGATGGTGGTCATCATTTGAGGGAACAGATTTTTCCACTCAGCAGGAACCATGCTGTAGTTACTGTGAACTGCCTCGTTAGCTACTGAGAAATGAATCTCTAATAATTTTTCCTTATAGTTTTCAGGTAAAAAGCTCGTAAAACGACCTGTTTCCTGAATCGAAATCTCTTGTGCAAAACCACTTCCTAAAATCTGACCATCTGCCGTGATGATATACATATTGGAATTGATGATATCAGAGAGCAATTTAGCAATATCCTGATATGATACCCCGTTTCCACCCATCGTCTTTTGAAGCATCGCATTTATTCGTCTCGTTTTTTCTAACAAATTCATTTGGAAAATTCCTCCTCTAAATGTTTCATGCTCACAGTATTGTCTGAAAAATGTGCCTTGATACCTCGTATTCGAAAAAAATTTTTTCAGACGGTGTACGGCATACCATTTTGAGACGAAAATCGATGCTTAATCGGGGTTACTCAATAAAAAAAGCCTGGCATCTGCCAAGCTTTCCTAACTAACAATCTCAACTTATTCTGTCTGGATCATTCCACGACGATTCCACAAAAAAGTAATGCCTGATACGATCATGATCGCTAAAAAAGAATAAAAATAATGGGGCGTATCGCCTAGCAGTGCGCCTATCAACAAGATGATGATATCAAATACAAAGATCACAATCCCAATATTAATTCGTATTACATCAGATAGAAGTTTAGCCACCAAATCAAATCCATCTGTCGTTGTATTAAATCTAAGTAACAGCCCAATCCCCATGCCAATAAACAAGCCTCCCAAAATACTACTGAATAATAGAGAACAGGAGGTAAATACAGAGACATGCTGCAACGGCGAAAATAAATCAATCAAAAAGGACGAAAGCAACAATCCATTAACACTATCGTAAAAATAAGATCGCTTTGTAAACCAAGCATATAGATAAATTGGAATACTCATGACGATCATGACCAGCCCTACTTTATAGCCCGCCATATAGTTGATTATTAAAGCAATTCCGGTCAAGCCGCCGTCCATTAATTGATGCGGAATGATGAAACCGTTTACTCCAAGTGCAAGTAATCCACTGCCAATAAGCAAGGCTACTCCTTTACGTATCATATATACCATGCTCTACTCCTTGGGATGAGATCAAGACTAGTGTGTGAAGCAAGCTTGTATCTCATACCAAGGAGTTACGACTAGCCTTTTTCCTATCCAATGCTTTTCATAATCATCTGCTCAATCCATGCTGTCAGCTCTCGAACTGGTCTATTTTGATCCTGCTCAGTTAAACGCAGCCTCACATACCGCTCATCCATATCGAATGCTTCCTCCAGCATGCCTGCAAATCCACGCTTACGTTTATCAACCTCTAACAGAACCTCTAGTTCATTTTCCTGTAAAAAGAAAATGACCTCCAGTTCATCTACATATTTACGGAACCGCCCTTGTGGCCGAAATTCAAATTCTTGTACAAATGGATAAGGCTGACCAAGCCGACGATTCCATTCACAATCGACTTTATATAACTGAAATCCTAATGTAGAGAGTGCCTCTAATACGTTCCTCATCATCGGATGCGGTTGTACCTCAATATAATCCGAGTCACCAGGATCAATTGCATTTTTTATATCTAGGCCTGTACGCAAATAGACCGGTTGTCTTCTTATCGTCAAAGGCGTCGCATAAGGTAATGGAAATGAAAACGAATAGACCTTTGTTTCCTGCGGTTCAATGCTAAAGGGTTCTGTCAAACGATGCTTTAACAGGATACATTCTTCTTTTGTCTTGTTTTGATTATTTTCTCGTTCATAATGAGTAATAACATAAATATAAATCTCATCAATATCCTGCTGAATATCTCCTCCCGTAATATGAACCTCGCCTGTTACCAATTCACCAGGAAGCAATGTTTCCTTGAAAAGGCGTGTGTCTACAGTAGCTGCTCCAATTCCTACACTCGCCATCATCTTTTTAAATAACGACATCCCCCATGCCCCCTCGTTCCAAAAGCCCTTCTTATTTTGTTATAACTATATACGAACAAGCTGGGGTTTTGTTGCATTTTTCTCTTACAGCGATACACAATCTATCCGATTGTTTTTGGTTGCTCTTTAGCCACTACATATAAGTGCAAAACCCGTGAAATAACGAGGGTTTTTATATTTACCTCTATGACCTTTCCTTGGATAATGTACTCTTTTTTTTGCAGTAATTCATGCAATATTTCATGCATTTCGCCTACTTGCTCCACTTTTTTCCTTTTCAATTGGGCCAAGTCTTTTTCTAGGCTATGCTTTAATTCTTCTTCGACAAAGGTGTTCGGGCGTTGTCCTAAAAAGGTGATCTCAACATCTTCAATCACGACATTCTGCTTTTTTCGTGCTACTTTATGCAACTCGTTAAGATTATCCATTTCGTTTTGGAGACGATCATTTAATACATATAAATTTTTGTTCTCCAGCATTAGATCTTCCATTCTTTGAATAAATAAAAATAGAAATATCGCTCCTCCTGCGACACCTCCTAAAATAAACAAGCTGATATACCGAAGATATCGACGTACTTTAGGTAATCGCTCCTCTTGTAAAGTTGTCATGAAGCTTTCCCCTGCGTCAGCCATAGCATCGAAATCGTTCCGAGATGCGCTCCGATAAACGCTGCAAAAATATAAATGAGCTGTTTTAAAACAGGTGAGAAATTGCCGACAAATAATTTTTCAATTTGTAAAAATGAGTCAAATGTTCCTCCAAGGGCTCCCACCAGCCCCATAATTTTGAGCTGGATTGCTAGATCTGACATGACAAGTAACGGAGCTCGATCACTAAAAAAAGCACCCATTCCTCCTAGTATTGATCCCCCAATCACGATTCCATAAGCAACACAAAACGTTAAAATGACTTGAGCCACTTTTCTCACGCTCCTTGTGCTTCATACTTGTACCAATTTTGCGTATGCTCTACCCTACGCGCGAATAGAGCCAAATATGATTGTCGCTAAAGTAAAGCTTATAAAACCTCTCTCTTTTATTTATTCAAATCCATCATCCAACACGATGGAGATAAGAAAGACGACAACGATGATCCCAATGACCATCTCAAGACCACCTAATTTAAAAATACTCCCCATAAAATTCCCTCCTACTAGCCTCTTTTTATAGGGATATGTCACGGTTTACAAAAAGTCTCTAGGCATCTGCCCAGTTTCATGCATTTTGGGCTACGAATAAAGGGCGTCCCTCTTTTCACATACTAAGTATGACATCAGAAGAGAGAGGAGGGACAATACCTTGGCCACCGCACGCCACTTACTTGGTAACCGCACATTTCTCTTTCTGTTGATTGCAGCTCTTTTTATGCATATTGCAATCTTTCTGGTGACCCCTATTTTTCCTATCTTCTTGGAAAAAGCACGCCATTTGCATGCAAGTCAAATTGGTTTTATTCTTGCTATCGCTAGCTTAATGTACCAAATCGGAAGTCTTGTTGGTGGATTTTTATCTGATCGTGTGTCACGCAAGCTTTTCATGGTAAGTGGAGCAGCCATTCAAGCAGGTGCTATGTTTGGTTTTAGTGTAAGCCAAACCTTTCTGCTTTTTATGGTATTTTCGGCCGTTAATGGCAGTGGTATGGGGTTAGTAGCCCCTGCCATAAAAGCAAAGATAGCTGATGTAGTAGGACAAGAAGATCGAACAACTGCATTTTCCTGGCGTGGAATCGCGGCCAACATTGGTATTATTATTGGGGGTCTTACGATTACGTTACTTGCATTAAGTACGAATCGAATTGTCTTCATTTATGCAGCAGGTGTTTATATTCTGTTGACCTTTTTTCTTCTATTTGCTTTACCTAAAGCCCGTCAGGAGAAAACGAAAAAGGATTCCTTATCATGGAGTCAGTATAAAGGTTTATTGGGTCATCGTAGCTTTTTGTTTTTCTGTCTGGTATCTTTGCTGGTTTGGGGGTTATATGCTCAATTTCCGCTTGTTGTTCCATTACGCGGACAACATATTATGGGGACAGGTGCCAAGGTAGGCTTGATATGGACGATTAATTCAACCTTTGTGGTTCTATTTCAAGGTGTTATTGCCCGTTATATCTTAGAAAAAATTAGTCCTTATTGGGCAATGGTCAGTGGTACCTTGTTCCTTGGTGCTGGCCTATTCGCGATGGGCTTTACTCATCAGTTTTGGACGTTTAGTGCAGCAGCCGTTGTGTTTATTATTGGTGAAATGCTGGCTGTACCTGTATTCGACAGTTTAGTTGGTCATTTTGCTAAGCCTCCTTTATTGGGAGCTTATTATGGGATCGGCAATGTAGTCACAGGGATTAGCGGTGCTTTAGGTAATGCGCTTGGTGGCTATATGATTGAGTCGCTTGGCGGCGTAGGCAGTATGCGACCATGGTATATGTACGGCATCATTACATTAATTTCCGTTGCCATTCTGACCGCTTTTGCTATCTATGCTAACGCCCGTCATAAAAATAAAGAATCTTCCTCTTCTCTACACCCTAAAAAGGAGCGTGCGCGATGAATTCTTCTACAGATGATCATAAGCAGCAAGGAGCCAATCTTCTTGATAAAGCACCGTTTTGCTCTCTATTGTTTCATATGGAAAATGAAGCTCATGAGTCAATACTTGAGGAATACAAAAGATATAAGCCTGAGTACAAGTTTTTGTTTTGGGAATAATAAGACCTTGAAAGGAATGATAAGAAGATGAATATGGATAAAAAACGCTTTTCCAATAACTCCAATGAACGCAGTGAAACAAATACACAGCCAAAGAAAACTCAAGACGATCGTCCGGGCTTTGGTGACAAAAAATTAGAAGGACCAGATCGTCCTTCCACATAATTCTGAGTGGCTTTCACTTGCTAAGTAGTAAGGCAGGTGGAAGCCTTTTTATATGAGGAAAGATACTTTCCTTGATGGAATGAGCCCCTAATTTTCTATGGAGGCTTTCCTGCTTCGTACGTAGTTGAATTGTTAGCATGTCAGCCAAAAAAGCACCCCTCTTTGTCCTGTAATACTCCTACAGAATAAAAAGGGATGCTCATAAAGCTTGTAGTTGATTCATAGATTATACTGCGCTGTGCATTCAATACTTTCTGTGACGAAATACATCTTCAGCCTACTTCTGAACTGCTTGGATCTGGTAAGGAACGTGCATGGCCCGAAGCAGTTCAAAAAATTGTTTTTCCTCCTCAAGAGGTATCACTACTAACAAATATTGATTAAAATATGAGACAATGCGATCTAATTCCTGTTCTTTTAGAGCAAACCGCGATAGCTCACCAACATCTTTTAGTTCATAAAAATATTGAAAGCGTTCAGGCGTCATCTTTGCCGTAAAAGTGCGGCTTACAACCGTTTCACCCCGATAATTATTCTGTACATTTTCCGTAGAAGCTCCCAGCAGTGTAAGAATCCTCGCTGCATTTCCCCCTACTTTTTCCACCAGCATATTGTCGTTATACTCCACCTCTAAATCAGTAAGACGATTTTGGACAGAATGAAGCATAGCCATCAATACCTTACGTACCACTAAATTCGTTGGAGCAAATTTATGGTCATAAAAATTATATTCCAGTACGGCATCTGTAGCCGTTTCATGGCGATAAAATTTGATGGCATTCATTGAAAATCACGCTTCCTTTCACATACGCTTATCGGCGACGAGTAGCCTCAAGCGTAGCCCAATCCAACTTTTTAACCAGAGCAAACAATAGCTTTTTCGCATTTTGATAATCATCTTCATGCATGATGGATGCATGGCTATGAATGTAACGAGACGGAATACCAATAACTACTGAAGGAACACCTTTACCATGCATATGGACAGCCCCTGCATCAGTCCCACCTTGACTAATAAAGTATTGGTATTTGATCCCTAGTTCTTCGCATGTATCAATTAACAAATCACGTAAGCCTGGCTGCATAATCATTGTACGATCCAAAATACGTAATAGTAAGCCATCCCCCAATTTACCCATGCCATCTGTCACACCAGGAATGTCGCCAGCCGGGCTAGCATCTAATGCAATAAACATGTCAGGGTCAATCATGTGAGCCGCTGTCTTTGCACCACGTAAACCGACTTCTTCCTGTACGGTAGCACCTGCATAGATAACGTTAGGATGCTGTGGATTTTCGTGTAATTCTTTTAGTAACTCTAATGAAAGGGCGCATCCATAACGGTTATCCCAAGCTTTTGCCATGAATTTTTTCGGGTCAGCCATTTGGGTAAAGGGGCAAATCGGCACGATTGGATGTCCTGGTTTAACCCCTGCCTTAAGAACTTCCTCTTTCGTATCACAACCGATATCAATATACATTTTCTTCATATCCATTGGGCGATTGCGCATATCTTCACTTAATACATGTGGTGGAATGGAACTAATTACCCCGATAATCGGGCCATTTTCTGTAATAATTTGAACTCGTTGGGCCAATAATACCTGACTCCACCAACCACCTAATGGCTGAAAGGAAATAAAACCTTTATCGGATATTTGGGTTACCATAAACCCTACTTCGTCCATATGGCCTGCAACCATAATACGAGGTCCTTGTTCATCCCCGCGCTTCACTCCAAAAATACTTCCCATATTATCATAGGTGACTTCTTCTGTATAAGAGGAGATATATTCTTTCATAATGGAGCGGACAGGTCCTTCAAATCCCGGAGCACCAGGCGCTTCTGTTAATTTTCTCCATAAATCCAACTGAAATTGATCGGCCATTACCTTGATCCTCCCAAACTGAGTCTTTTTTGTTGTATTCTATGTAAAGACAACTGTATACTTTTCCATTATCGACTACCTGTTAGACTTATGCAACCATGTAAGTAAGGGAAGCCTGAGGAGTACCACTGTAGAAAATACTGGTAGAAACCATGTAGAATGGCTTTTTTGAATGTATTGGCATACTTGATTTGACTTACATCTAGTTTGCCCAGTCAATATCTCCTTATCACATCTTGTGTAATGATGGAGAAAAATGTGCTTATTACTCTATACAGTAAATAAAAGGATGAACATTTCATGAAGAAAGAAAGATTTGATTGCATTGTTATCGGTGGCGGTCCCGCGGGGCTTATGGCCGCCTATTCAGCTGCCAAGCACGGAGCCAGTGTCTGTCTGCTTGAAAAAGGTGAAAAACTAGGACGCAAACTGATCATTTCAGGTGGCGGACGCTGTAATGTCACGAATGCTAAGGAGTTAGAAGAACTGATTAAACAAATTCCGGGAAATGGTCGTTTTATGCACAGTGCCTTTGCCCAATTTAACAATCAGGATATTATCTTCTTTTTTGAAGGAATAGGGGTTTCCTTGAAAGAGGAAGATCGTGGTCGAATGTTTCCAACGACAGATAAGGCTATTACTGTAGCCAACGCTCTTGTTAATCAGTTAAAACAGGAGGGAGTTCACATCCGTCTGCATGCAGAGGTAGAGCGTGTCCTGTATGAACAAGATGCCTGCACAGGGGTTGAATTAAAGAACGGAGAGATTCTGAAGACAAAGGCCGTTATTATAGCAGCAGGCGGATGCTCTGTTCCTAAAACAGGCTCCACCGGTGATGGCTATAAGTGGGCAAAAGCAGCAGGCCATACCATTACTGATCTATATCCAACAGAGGTACCATTACGAGCAAGTGATGAGATCATTAAACAAAAAACGTTACAGGGTCTCTCTTTACGCGAGGTCGAACTAACCCTTACTGATCCAAAAGGAAAGAGGGTAACTACACAAGAAGGAGATATGATCTTTACTCATTTCGGTTTATCAGGTCCGGCTGTCCTACGTTTAGGGCATTATGTATCCGTTACTCAGCGTAAATTCGGCGCCGTTCCTCTCCAACTGACAATTGATTTATTTCCTGGGCGTTCAATCGACATCATTTCCCAGGAAACTTGGAAGCTTTGTGAGGAACAACCGAAAAAGGCGATCAAAAACGCTTTAAAGGGCTATGTGCCGGAAAGGCTTATCCCTGTTCTTTTGCAGAAAACAGAGCTAGAAGAAGAAACCACCTTCAGTCATCTTAACAAACAAAAATGGCAAAATTTCGGTCGTCTTCTGAAATCATTTCCGTTAACAATCGTTGGAACCCTGTCGCTGGAAGAAGCCTTCATTACAGGCGGTGGCATACATACTAAGGAAGTAGACCCGAAAACAATGCAGTCTAAAAAAGCTGCTGGTCTATTCTTCGCTGGAGAAGTTCTTGATGTCCATGCACATACAGGTGGATATAACATAACCATCGCCTTTTCTTCTGGTTATGTAGCAGGCCTACATGCGTCTCAATACTCCTTATCAAGCTAGTTATCGGGAGTCTACTCAACTTTTAGACAAATAGTAGAAGACGTACATTTTTTTAAAATACATGTTTAACGATCTATTTTATTGGGGAATATATTACTAATTGCTCTTCCTCCCAGAAGAGCGTCTCAGAACCCTACTCCCCCTAAAAGTAGTTGGTTACTGATTCTCACACCTCTACTCCCTTTATCTTTATCTTTAGAAGCGTCGATCGTTGACGCTTCTTTTTTTTTACACATCATCAACAAAAAAGCACGCCTTTAAAAAAGACGTGCCTTCCCTTATCATGACGAACCTATGTCTAGTGAAACCTATTCCTCTTGCTAGCTGACTAAAGTACGCAGTAGCAAAAAGCATCCCAGTATCACACATGATACACCCAACAGATAAAACGTATTCGCTCGTTGCTTCACGCGTTTTTCGTTACCTGCGAAATGAGCGCTCAAGCGTCGCTTCCACCGTTTGGTTGTAGGCTGGATGGCAACTACTACGCCTGCTACCAGCAAAACATACGGCATAGGATCATTCATCGACTAACGCTCTCCTCTTTTTTTCTTACGTAGCATCCAGCGCCCGCCTGCATCGTCATCATGATCACCCTCAATAATCAGGCGAGCTTCTTCTGCCAACTGGTAGGCTTCGGTAAAATACAACTGACGGAAAGCTTGTTCTGATTTTGTTAGCAATTCATTTACCTGACGATTTAAGCGTCGGTAGCGATTCGTGTATTGAATAGCCCCCTCCGCTGATTGGCAAGCTGCAATAGTATTTTCAGCCATGTAATGTGTATCCATTAGCTGTTCATGTGCCTCTTCCAGATAATAAGCAACCTCACGAATGTCATATCGAGTATTCTCCATTCGTAGCTGAATTTGCCCTAATAGACCGACAACAGTATCAAACTTTGTTTTCAAATCATCTGGTACACCCGGCAAGTAACTACGCTTAATGCGCTGTCGGATACATATTAATTCGCCTGAGATACGCTCCATTTCGTCCAAAATATCATCTTCTGTTTCAATAAATGGTCTTTCCTCAATTTTAACCAGCTTCTCAGATTCCTGTGACATTGGTTTAGGAATTTTCGGCATGACCAACTCATACTCATGCTGCTCTTCTCCGTCCGCTTGTCCCCGCTTCCTGCTATTTATAAGAGAACGGCTCTTTTGTAGATCACTTTGCGGAGCAGGGGCACTTTGCTTTGCAGCAGGCGCGTCCTCTGTCATTGTTTCACTTACCGCGGCTTCCCGGTATGCTACCGTCGTATCTGCCGCATCAGAAGGTTGAGTAGCAGGATGATCTGTCTCTTCCCTCGGTTCTTCATTGCTTCGTTCGACATTTTCCTGAATAGCTTCCCTTGTATTCTCGGCAGTGACTTCTTGATGGTCATCTGCAAGCTCTTTGAAGGTATCCTCATGTGTTAGAGTAGATGAGGACTCTACGGGCTGAGCCTGCTCGGTAAGCCCCTCCCCTTTTTCTCCAAGCACGGCTTGTTCCAGATTGCTGTAAATCGATTCCACCTTTAAGACGAATGCTTTTACATGTGTTTGCAGCATGTGGAAATTGCCCTCTTCTAATGCATTCCCAGCAGAGGTCACCAATTGTTTTACTTGTAGCAATTCCTCATCTAACGCCGTTTGGTTCAGATCATACTGACCACCTAATGCAGTCTCGATATCCTGTTCAAGCTGATGCAGCTCTTCTTTCATTTCGGTACGCACTTGATTGACATAGGTAGGTAGCTGTTCTAATAAGTCGCTCGTTTCTCTTAAAATAGAGTGAGCTTCAAAAGCTACTTCTGCCGCTTTGACATTATCTCCACTAGCAATAGCAGATTTAATTGTTGCCTTCATTTCGCCAACGCGATCTAAATCGGTTTTTAATTCATGGAAGGAAAGGCCATACTCCAATCTTACATCAGACAGTTTTCGTTCCACCTGTTCTAGCATCTTTTCAAGCTCTGGTATCGCTTGCTTATTCTCATTTTTAGCTTGTACAACCTGAGTCGTATCATTCTTAAGATCTTCTAGTTCATCCTCAATGTCATTGAGCATCGTTTCGCCTTCAAGAATCAGGTTATTGGCTACTTTAAAACGGAAACGATCACAAGCTTCATCCGCTTCTATAATCAACATTTCGATATCAGGAATACTGGTTCCAAGCAGTTTTTCCTTACGTGCTGCAAGGGCTACATAGCGTTCCTCAGTCACCCCTGACACGCGACGCTTATTTTTTTCCACTTCTATTTTTTCAATTTTTTCCAGCAATTCATCTTTCCAATCTTCTAGTTCATCAATATCACGCATAAGCGTACGACGACGCATCGTGAGTATCATCAAATAAATGAGTCCCACAAACAAAGCTCCTGCCAAAACAAATACCCACCACGGCAGCCAATTCAACAATGTATTTTCCTGAGATTCGATATTTGGATCTACATCAGTCGCAGTCGCTGTTTCCGCAGGCTTTGGCAATTTACTCAATTCACTCTGAACTTCCTTGGCAAATTGAGAGATACCCTGATCAAATTTATCCGTGTTCTTCCAAGGATCGAAATAAGCGGTCAATTTCCCCTTTAATAACTCGGATTTTGCTCCTTGTTGAACAAGCTTAGGGCCGGCATAAACACCTAAATCCTTCTTTTGCTTGTCCAACACCATCAAAAGGGAATCTTCTTCTAATTTATACTCAGCATAGAGCTTCTGCGCATACTCATCAGGAGACTTTGCTTCTGGCTCTGTACTTTCGACTACAACAACCTTATAGTTACCCGGTGTTTGTTTAAGTGATTCTTCAAGATTTTTTCGTTCATCTTTTTTAAAAATCTTTGCTTGGTCTTGTACAATGTCACTCGTCTTCTTCGGAAATGGAGACGCCATTGCCACATTGTGAAAGCAAAGAGTACCGGCAAGACATAACAACAACAGCCTTTTTTTCACGGTTGGACAACCCCTTTACCAACTTGTTTCTCATTCAACTTGTATGTACTAAGAGGGAACGCAAAAATTGAACGCTTGAGGTGACAAGCCATTCACAAAAATCAGCAGAACCCGGTTCTAAATAATATACTTCACGGACAATTTGTGGATTCAGGTATGGATAGGTCAAAATACTGGAAAGATTCATCAAAACAGCATCGACACCGACACCTCGAAACTCCCCTGTCCGTATCCCATCTTCTATCACGGTAGCAAAGCAATGCTTCAATTGATGTATATAGACGGTCATTACCTCTCGTGCGAGCATGGATTCCACACTTAATTCCCGCTGAATTAGCCTAGTTACCAACGCATGTTCATGTTGATAAAAAATAAATAACCTTACGATCTTTTCTAACTGTCCCATCGAATCCTGCGGCTTTTCCCTCTCCCATTGCTCCTGTACGATTTGGAAAAAATGATCATAATAGTGGCTGATCAGCTTTTCCAAAACTCCCTGCTTGCCTTGAAAATGGTAAGAAATTAAAGCAACGTTAACCTGAGCCTTCTCAGCAATTTGACGCACAGTAGTACGATCATATCCCTGTGAATAAAATAATGAGGCTGCGGCTACCAGTATTCTTTCTTTCGTGTTATGCTGTTCAGTTCTCATCTTTATCATCCTCGGCTACTTCTTCTCCGTTTTTTTCCTACGATAGATCCAAGCCATATGAACTTACCTAAAACGGCAGTCCTCAGCAAAAACGCAGTGTATGAGCGTGAAATTCTAAAAATCATGTCCCATTGTAGCCTCTAAGATGGTGTGTTGATATCTTGCCAAATCATGCTGTAAACCGTAAAGAGCGATTACATCTAGCAAAAAAGGCTGCTGGCTCACTTTTTTTGGCCCAATCAAAAGAGGATCAGGTACCGAACCATAAAAAAGCGGAGAGTAGCCCCTAAGTCGTAGACAGCCATGTAATAAAAAAGCTGGCTATCTCGCCAAATATCAGAACCATTACACCTACAAGCAATAAAAAGGGGACAAAACGGAAAGAAGGTTAGTAGGACGGCGATAATACAGCTTACCACAATCGCCCAAATGCCAAAAGAGTGTATATAATGAGCAATACGTTTGCAGATTCTCCTGTACCAATATGTTCCCTCGTTTCATCTACGTTACTAAAAAAGAACTAGTAAAAGGTAAGAGTAACGGAAGAATGATTTTGATCATCCATCCACCTCTCTATCTTGAATAGGAACTCATTTATTATAGTACAGATCGACATGCAAAAAAAGGGTGCTTCCCTGTTCTTTCGACAATAAAAGCTATGTATAAAATTACCTTACTACTAGTTCCTTACTCACTCTCTCTACATAGAAAGACGCAAGATAGGAGGGAGAGGATTCATTTCACTAAAAAGTCCTTACCCGCTTTGTCTAACAGGAAAGGACTTTTACTGAAGGAAGAATTATAGTGAATAATAGAGAACGCCCTCTTTATTTTGTACGTGTATCTGATGAACCATCACTAGTAAGTCAATATGTCCCAAGGTTTCAGAAATAACGAGAGGCAATTCCTTGAGGTAGAGCAGCGGAAATAAAAGGACAGCTAATTCAAAGGCTGTCTTTGGACCATCATGCAAAAAACGGCGGATCGCATTGGTACGCTCCCAGGTCTTCTGCAATCGCTCAAAAATCAGCTCGCGACTATTCTCGATCGGTTCACCATGTCCAGAAACCACTAGCTTAATATCCATCCCTGCACACATCTCCAAGGCGGTCCGGTACTGCACTAATGTTAGCGGTCGAGTCATGCTACGATCTCGTGGTGGTTCAATAAATGCATTGGAAGAAATGGAAGAGATCAGATGATCCCCCGCTATCAATAATTGATCAGAGGCCCGATATAGTGATAAATGAGACTGAGAATGTCCTGGTGTAAATAATACTTGCCACTCAGGAAAATGAGGCAAGGCTTGCTCATGAACAAGAGATTCATCCACCTTGCTTTTCTCTTGGAAGGTGGCCATCATCCTGCGAAATTTTTCCACAACAGATAGCAATTCCTCTGGTAGTCCACACTCTTTATACAAAGTAATAAAAAATTCATCATGGAACTGCATGAATTCCTCATCTTGTTCAACATATGGTGCTGCCAGAGGATGAGCATATACCTTTGCTTGTGATAGCTGTTTTACCTTCTCCAATTGTCCAATATGGTCCACATGGTGATGTGTAAGCACAATTTGACCCACGTCTTCCACCCGATATCCAATCGAGGCTAGTCCATTCTCTAAACTACTCCACGCCTCTTCTGTTAACGGACCTACATCGACTAGCGTGATACATTCTTGACCTTCAATTACATATACGTTCACATCTCCTACTGTAAATGGAGTAGGCAGAGAAATTTGATACACTCCCTTTGCTATCTCTGTAGCGGCCTTTGACAATCTATTCTTTGATACGGCAGACATCCTATCTCCCCCAGATTTTTACGGATAGCATTTTCCCATAGCCTACCATATTTTACTCGACTCACTCTTTCTTACCTGATTTCGCCCCTCTTGCTTTGCTTTATATAAGGCCACATCTGCATCGTGAAACAGTTCTTCTGCCGAGCGATTTCGTTGAACATCCCTGCTCCACATAGCAACGCCGCAGGAAATCGTAACACTTGGTTTACTTTCCTGCTGCACACGAATACGAATGCGTTCTGCTATTTTACTGGCAATCAGCACATCAACATGCGGCAGGTAAATCGCTATCTCTTCGCCGCCCCATCTTGCTGGAATATCGCTGTCCCTAATACAGTTCTTAATAACAGAAGCTACCTGATACAATATTTCGTCTCCAACAAGGTGGCCATAGGTATCATTAATTCTTTTGAAGTAATCAATATCAATTAAAATTAAGGAACCCTGCTCATCTGCAAGTAAGGATTTCTTCACGTTCTCATTTAAGTATCTACGTGTAAAAAGCCCTGTTAAATTATCAGTGATAACCATGCGTTCCACTTCACTAAGCAAGAGAGCATTAGTAATAGCTAGGCTGGTGTGTTGCCCAAATAATTCCAGTAATTTATAGTCATCATAGGTAAAGAAATTAGGCTTATGATCTGCTACCAGTAAGAGTCCTGATACTTCTGAATCTTGCAACAAAGGAACCCCCATCACAGAATGATAGGGAAATAAATGATGAGGTAAATGAGTAAAGCTGTCGGAAGAGGGCAGAATTTTCCGCTTATCAATTATAATTTCAGCAATCGGAGTAGCCGAAATGGGTACGAATTGTCCGATCTGATCGTTCTTGGATGAAGAGATGATTTGCATCCGCTCACCGTCTGATGCTTTTTGCAGGATAGCAGAATAGCTCGCATCAAACGTTCGATGCAGCATCTTAATCACGAACTCAAGTATATCTATCATGTTCAAACTACGATTAATCTGCTGGGCCATCTCATTGATTAAGCGCAATTCACGAACCATGTCGCGTGATTGCTGATACAACTGAGCGTTTTCAAAGGCGTTACCTGCTGTTTCCGCTAAAATAGAAATAAATTCGGTCTCTTTCGCGGATAAATTAATGATTTCATGGGTGGCCAATTGGAGAATCCCATAAATTCCTTGTCTCCCATGTAACGGAGCAGCGACAAAAGTAATCGCTTGCCCATCTATGATCTCTTGGCCCAACATTAGCTTTCCTTCCAGATAAGCCTGCTGACTGACCTGATTATGTTGTTTTTTTAAGGAAAAGGTCTTGATTGGTAGATTTGTTTCCATTTCCATAGTAAGATACAGTTCCGCTGAAAAATACGGATATAATTGCTTGATACTTGCAAGCACTCCAGCTAGTACGTCATTTACGTCAATCGAGGCATGAATTTGTTTTGTCAGTTGATAAAGAAGCTCCTTCTTTTGAGTTTCCCGTAAGATATCATGCATGTGTAAAGTCCTATGCAACTGATGGCTGACCTGCTCCCCAGTCGAATGAAGTAGCTCGATATCCAATTTATCTAAGCATTGCTGTTCTTGATCGGCTACATGAAGAATAAGTGCCGCGATCGGTTCATCCTCCACATAAATTGGATACATCGCAACGCGGGAATCTTCTTGATAAATCTCTGCTTTTTTAGATACAAAGCAATGTAACACCTGATGTATTTTAGAGCCTGCGTATACAGCGGAATCTGTTGTGTAACGCTCCTGCGGCAATAAATGTCCACTTTCATCCAATTTAATAAGCGAACAATGCCCCCTTCCCACCATACCGTGTAAACCGTTAACAACTGTCTTCATAAATGGAGTGGCTTCCTTACATTTGCTCGCTTCCACTACGATCTCACTGGCCATGCGCTGAATAAACCCTTTATACCCAAGCGAATATAATCCTTTTACCATTTCACCGTAGGTTCGTATATTGACCAAAGCTTCCTGTGCACAAGTAAGAATGCCTGCAATCGCATGTATATCATCTGGTTGAGGACCTAAGGCTTGCAACAGCCATTTGTAATCACCACACTCAGAAGTAACTCGCTCCTTACTAATTACCTGGCCGTTTTTCCAAGCTTTGGTTACCTCCTGTTTAACTAGCTCCTCCATAGCATCTTGAAAAAAAGTTGGAGGCAAATGTGCCGGGAGTGTTCCCAATTCATAAGTAGCGATTACACCACGCTCTGGAGTAGCAAAGAAAAGGAGCCCTGGTGCTTGTATGGGCCAAGAAGGCAGAAAAAAGGGAACAACGCTATCAAATAATTTACCTACTGTTCCTATTTGCGTTCGTGTCCGCAATGCTGATTCCTTCTTCCTCTATATTAATCATTAATCGGTTATGGTTTCCTCTAGATGGTCAACTCGACTTATCTCCATAACTTTCCACGATTTATTCTCCACATGCAAAATGGTGATTCCCGTATTGCCAATTTTAGTGATCCCCGTACCAAGCTGACCTTCAGTAATATAATGCAGAAAAGCATTAATCAAACCACCGTGGCTTACAACGGCAATTTTTTGACCGGGATGTTTCTCAATAATTTCGCTTAGAACACGATCAGCTCTCTTTTGCATAGCGTGATAGGATTCAATCCCGCAGATTGACTGATGTGGTTCAACATTTAGCATATCCTTTTGTACATCAGCAAGGTGGCGCCCCTCCCAATCGCCATAGCAACGCTCACGTAATCCGCGTACTTTCGTGACAGGAACAGGAGTCTGCTGACGTTCTCCTACACGTTTCGCCGTCTCAAAGGCACGTTTTAAATCGCTTGAATACACATGAGCAAAGCCTTCTGAAGCAAGACGATTCGCCAGCTTTTCCGCTTGCATATACCCTAGCTCGTTTAAATCGGTATCCGTATGACCTTGTATTTTCTGTATATGATTCCAATCCGTTTCTCCATGTCGGATTAAGTATACGATGGTTTCCATGATAGTAAGACACCCTACTTTCCTTGCATGAATATGTACAATTTAATTATAATGGATATAATCACGAGATACTAGAATCTTCAAAATTCAATAACACATTTTTCCTAATTTTTAAATTCCACTGAAATGCTCAAAACTCCTCTTTCGTTCTAGTTCTTTATACGACGCCAGCATGACTTCCTCGTCTCATTGCCTCCCTGTTGTTACCGTTATATATATGTCAGTTTCATGTACATACATTACACATTGCAGGTTTAGGAGGTTTTATTTATGCATTCATTGATCCGTCCAATAGGCCTACTTAGCTTATCAGGCATGTTGCTACTTTCAGGCTCAGTCGTTGAAGCTAACACAAACACAAAATCAACCCAACAGCATCTCCAACCCACAGCTCCTCTAGTGAGCAAGTCCCAATTAACAAGAGAACAAGCACTCGCTATCGCGTCTGAGTTCGCAAAGGAATGGTCCAGCATGAATCCAGTTCCAACCGATAGCCACTTTACATTAAATGAAGATATGAATTTATCTCCCACTTGGACGTTTGCTTGGGAGAGTAGTGGTAACATTGATCGAAGAAAGCCATTCTCTTTACTAGTCGAAATCAATGCAAACTCAGGCGAATTAAATAGCTATTCTATTTCACATCATTCTCTCTTAGCAAATAAAAGCAAGAAACCTATCTCACTAGAGCAAGCTCAACAAGCAGCCGAAGCGTTTCTACGTAAACATGCTGGCAAAAAATTATCAAGTATTTCCTTGAAGCCTACACCTCTTTCAGATAACAGAACAGCACTTACCTCTACAGAATACATTTTTACCTACCAAAGACAAATAAACGGAATACCTTTTCCTGATGATTCTGTAAGAGTTACAGTCAACCCTAATGGGACAATTGTATCTTACTTTTCTACATGGAGTGAAGATTTGAATTTCCCTGCTGATTCAAAGAAAATATCTCCTGAGGAAGCTACTAAAATTTTTAAAGAAAGCCCTTTTATTACTTTAAGCTATAAAATACCAGATTCTACAGAAACACAAAGAACTGATCCTCGACTAACCTATGATTATGAAAAGGAATTAGCTATAGATGCGATCACTGGTACATTTTTAGAAAAACCTTCTTCATCTGTGTCTAGTAATCCCAACAAGCGTTCGCCTATAGTTGACAAGCCACTGCCTCCTTTGCATCAGGGAAAACAATTAACACAAGCACAAGCAGTCGAGCTAGCCCAAAAATTAATTCCGTTGGGGAACTGGAAATTAACAGAGGCAATCTATCAGAAGAAAGATAGAGAGAAAGAAGCCTTTTGGAATCTATCCTTTGAACGAAAAACACAAAATCATGAGATTGACACCATTTCTCTCATGATTGACGAAAAAAATGGAAACGTACTGAATTACTACCTCAACGTGGAGAAAAGGAACAAAGATACAAACAAAGCTTCAATAGCACCAGAGAAATTACAACAACTTGCTATAGAGAACGTAAAAAAATTAGCTCCTTATCAAGCTCAAACCTTATATTTAGATAAGGTTGATCATGATGATCAACCTGACTATAACGATACACTGGAAAGTTCCTTTATGTTCCAGCGATATATTCACGGAATCATGCTTTCAGCAGAGGGAGCCAGTGTCATCCTAGATCAACAAACCGGGGAATTACTTTCATTTTCTTCTTCAATTAGTCAAGTTAACTTCCCAGAAAAATCACCTGATTACCTTTCTCTAGAAGAAGCGAAAGAAAAATGGCTACAGCAACTGGAGGTTACATTAACTTATCAAGTGAAACAAGAGGATCATCGTGATAAAAATCAACAGTCGTCAAAGTCAAATCCCTTGACTCTCGTCTATACACTACAACCGTCTAGCAACAGTCTTACGCTAGACGCAATCACTGGTAAGTGGATTCATTTATATTTTAATAAACCTGTGGAAGTAAATCAGACAGAACCAGAGGATTTGCAGAAGCTTCCTACTGACAAGCAAAAAGCATTACGGATTCTGTACGAGTACAATGCAATTGAACCTATAGATGGAGAGATAAAGCCTAAAGAGCCCATAAAGCGCGGTGAGATAATCAAGATGCTAGTAGCTATCCTAAGCAATGGAAATTATGATGATGAATTTATACCAAAACAAGCCAGCTTTCATGATGTCCCTGCTACTTCTCCATACTTTGGAGCTATTGAGTTCGCCCTTGCACGCGGATATATTCCCCAAACCAAGAGCCTGCAACCAGAAAAACCGATTACGAGGGCTGAATTAGCAGAATCGTTCACCCGAGCTCTGGGCTATCATTCCCTAGCTGAGCTACCAAATCTCTTTGTAGCATCTTCTACGGATACAGCCAATGTAAAGGAGAAGGGTTCTATTTCAATCGTTACCGCACTTGGAATTATGGAAACGATTGATCAAAGCTTTAAGCCAGATGCATCTGTGACTCGTGAGGAGGCCGCTATCTATTTCCAGAAATTCTTAGAGGTTTACAATAAAATGATGCCTGAAGGATCTATATATACTAAGTCTCGGCATTAGTCATCTGCAAGCTTTGATTTTCCCAGCGGATTCCGGCTGTTATTCTAAGACAATCTCTTGACTTTACCTAGACCCAGCATATAAAATAAGAGTTATGTTTGAATAGGGTAGCATTGATTGTAGGTAAAAACAAAAGGAATACGAGGCTTGCCTTTTAGTTTCACCCCCTTTGCCTTTTGACTGCGGCTGTTTTTCAAGAGGAGCACGATGCAGAAACGCTACCGTCTGAAGTTCGTGTATGAAGATGAAACTTGCCTTTTGGAAGTAAACACCTACGAATCCAACTTAAAGGAGAATGAGCATATGTCTCGTTATACAGGACCACGCCACAAGCTGGCTCGCCGTCTAGGTATCTCTCTAGATGGAACAGGAAAAGATCTTAAACGTAACTACGCACCAGGACAACACGGTCAAAGCCGTCGTAAATTGACTGAGTACGGTATTCAGTTACAAGAAAAACAAAAACTACGTCATATGTTCGGTGTAAACGAAAAGCAATTCCGTCGCACTTTCGAACACGCTCAAAAAATGAGAGGCGTATTGGGTGAGAACTTCATGAAGCTTCTTGAATCCCGCCTTGATAACGTAGTTTTCCGTATGGGCTTTGCTGCAACTCGCCCAGCTGCTCGTCAGTTGGTTAACCATGGTCACATGACTGTTAATGGTAAAAAAGTTGACATCGCTTCTTACCGCGTACAACCAGGAGATGTTATCACTCTTCGTGAAAAATCTCGTGGCCTTGCTATCGTAAAAGAATCTTTGGAAGCTCGCACTTTCGTACCAAACTTCATCACTTTCGATGATAACAAAGTAGAAGGTACTTTCACACGTCTACCAGACCGTTCTGAAATGCCTGCTGAAATCAACGAAACTCTGATCGTTGAGTGGTACAGCCGTTAGTCTTTACTTGGAAACATCAAGCTTCACATCCTTTGGGTGTGGAGCTTTTTTATTTGTACGCGACAATATTCGATTAAATCCTCGCTTCCCATCCCCTAGGTCTATTGCGTTTATAAAGACTCTTATGTGTCATCAGCTATCTTAGGATAAAGTCAGAAACATCAAAATTTAGAGGAATAGCCTAGTATTCCGAAACCTTGACGTTACATTTGCGTCAATTATTAGGGAGAGTTTTTTCGTTTACGTAACAATAGCTTATTTACAGGGAAAATCTAGTATAGAAGGGCTTATTTGCTGGAAAAGAGAGGTTCAGCTTACTCTATCATTCTATTTTTCATACGCCAGCTAGCATTGCCAGATATGGATGTGATTCTGACCTACAAATGCCTTCATTCATGGTTATCGGTCATTTTACACTCAAATTACCTATGGCTCGACATGATTCTACCCCAGTATTTTTACTTATGGTATAATGGGGCTGATCTTTTAAGGGGGAAAGGACGTATATGCAGAATAAAGATGCTTCTGCCAAGAGGCCTAGACGCAAAATAGGGCAGCGCGGCAGAAAGAAGCACCCTGTACGAGTAGTTCTTGCATACTGTTTTTTGTTAGGATTTATGGGGCTGTTTCTCGCAGGTGGAGTTGCTACGGGCTACATAGCCGCTCTTGTGAATGATGAGCCGATCCGAAACAAAGAAGAGATTCAAGAGCTCTTGTTTAGCAAGTTTCAAACAGGGTTCGCCTACTATCAAGATGGTTCCTTGATCGGTCAGCTTCGAGCTAAGGGAGAAGATCGCCGGATGGTGAAGATTTCGGAGATTTCACCCGCGCTCATTAACGCCATCATTGCCACAGAGGACAAGTATTTCTATGAACATAATGGAATAGTTATTCAATCTACCTTACGTGGAACCATTCAAGAGCTTACTAAACAAAGTGTTATAACAGGTGGTAGTACTCTTACACAACAATTGATTAAACGTACCATCCTCTCACCTGAAGTAAGCCATAAACGAAAAGCGAAAGAAATTCTTCATGCCATACGAATCGAAAGAATGTTTAGCAAGAATCAAATTTTAGAAGCTTACATGAATGACGTTTATTTTGGTAAGGACGCCAATGGCTCTAACATTTATGGCGTTCAAGCAGCCGCAAAAGGGATTTTTGGCAAAGATGCAAGCAATCTTGATCTAGCCGAAGCCTCTTACTTAGCTGGACTTCCGCAGAGTCCTATGGCCTACTCTCCTTTTAACAAGGAAGGGTATCGTCGCGGACTGGAGCGCCAGAAAATGGTGCTACAACGGATGAGAGAGAACAATTACATAACAGCTGCTCAACAACAACAGGTCCTCTCCACTAATTTACAGGCACATCTCGCCAAACCAGAAAAGCGTGCATACGCTGAACACCCATTCCTTATGATGGAAATTGAGGAACGTACTGCTGAGGTTCTGTTGGACCAAAAGCTAGCAAACGAAGGTCGTGATAAATCACAAATTGGCCGCAATGAATATCGTCAGCTCCTAGAGGAGCAACGACGTCAAATTCTCCAAAAGGGCTATCATGTGTACACGACTGTGCATAAGGAAATTAATACCGCCATGGAAAAGATCGCTGCTAATCCCAAAAACTTTGGTAGCAATCGTACCTATTCTGTGACACGTGGTGGAAAAAAGGAAAAGATCGAAAACGCTCTAGAAGAAGTAGGCGCAACACTCATTGATAACAAAACAGGTGCAATCATCGGCATGATGGGTGGTCGCGACTTTAACGTTGAACAAACCAATCACGCCACCGCCTCTCGACAACCCGGTTCAGCTATGAAACCAATCGCCGCGTATGCACCAGCATTGGAGCTTGGTATCTTACAGCCGGGAAGCCCGATTGACGATTCACCTGTACTATTGGCAGATGGAAGTAAAGGTACTCACCTGCCGCTTAACTGGGACCGCAAATACCATGGTATGATGAGTGCCCGCGAAGCTCTGCGTCAATCCTGGAACGTACCAGCTATTAAAACGTATTTGAAAGTCGGAATTCCGACCGCTTTAAATTATGTGAAAAAAATGGGTGTCACCACTCTGGTCGATAGTGATAATCATGCGGCTACAGGGGTTATTGGTGGGCTAGCTTACGGTCTAAACAGCGAAGAAATTACCAATGCATTTTCTACATTTGCCAACGATGGAAATTTTGTAGATGCCTACATGATTCAAAAAATCGTGGATAGCCGTGGAAATACCATTTATGAACACAATGTCACACCTGTTAAAGTATTTAGTCCACAGACCGCCTATCTGATGACAGACATGATGCGTACTGTTGTCAACTCCGGTACTGGTGCTTCTGTGCGAAGATATGTACCCAAAGGCATAGATATGGCCGGAAAAACAGGAACTACCAATGATTCCTACGATCTTTGGTTTGTAGGCTACACACCTGATGTTACCCTTGGTGTATGGACAGGCTATGATGTTCCAACTACCATTCCTGGTTCAGCTCAACGCCGACCAATGGAAATTTGGGGCAAGGTGATGACAGAGGTCTTTAAAATTGATTCAAAAGTGGCTGACAAATCAGCGAAATTTAGTAAACCAAGCGGCATTGTCAGCGCAACAATTGATAGCAAGTCCGGCATGTTGCCAAGTGAGCTATCGAAACAAACCGGCCACGTGATTACCGATTTATTTAATCAAAGATTTGTACCAACCAAAGTGGACGATTCTCATCAAAAAGTTCGTGTTGTTCAAGTCGGTGAGGTTCTCTATCTGGCACAGGAAAATACACCAGATGATTTTGTAACAGAGGGCGTCTTCTTTAAGAGTCCAGAGCCACTCCCATCGTCTGATCAAATTTCTGCGAAAAATAGCAGGGTTGGAACTAAACCTGCCGATTGGGCAGAGCGGATGCCGGAAAAAGAAGATCCACGCGTAGCTGTAGACGGAACACCTTCTGCTCCATCAGGCGTTACTATTGCGAAATCAGGTAGTGGCACGACCCTTACGTGGAATGCCAGCCCAGAGCAGGATGTACTAGGCTATCGTATCTATCGTGCAAGCGCAAACGGTGGATTTGAAAAAATCGCAACCGTTAAGGACCCGAAAACGACAACGTACACTGATGCGAAACGTAGTGATCATGGTTACTATGTAACAGCAGTTGACCTTTCAGGTAACGAGTCTCAGGCATCTTCTACGTCAGGTGCAGGTGTGGATATCCCAGGTGATAGCAATCCGCCTGTACAGCCAAATCCTGACCACAATCAACCAGGCACGGAAGTAGATCCTATTGCTCCACCTGATGGCGGCCAAACAACGCCCCCGCCAGTAGCTACTAGTGCACCTAGTAAAATCCAAGGCGTTAGTGCTTCTAAAACAGCAGATGGAATTAAAGTCAGTTGGAAAAAAGGTCCAGCGAAAGATCACATCGTTTCCTACAACGTTTACTATGCTATGAATGGTACAACGAACTATCAATTGATGGATTCCGTATCCGAACCAAGCTTTGTATTAACCACAAGTGAGCCTGGAGGTAGCTTCTACATCACTGCAGTGAATACCTATGGTGAATCTGCTCCTTCAGCCCATGCAAAAGTAAAATAAATAACCACAAAAAAGATTGTTGGGGCATCCATCCCGGCAGTCTTTTTTTATCCATGGCGGATTCTTGAATTTTCAAAAATATAAGACTCCTTTTGTGTGGAATAAGATATACTAAGCATGTAGATTCGTGGGAAGCGATGGTGAGGCCTAGTGATTCATAGGAAAACATTTTATCAAAAAAAAGTATGGGTTCATGATAACCAAATTATAATTGAAGGGCCAGTATGCTCTAAGGACTTAGCTACTTTGGAATTTGATGAAGGTTTAAAAGCATTTCGCGCTCCCAAGCAACAACAAGAAGCACTTGTCGAAATTGCTGATCTGCCAGAAGGACGAATTATAGTGGCACGCCATGAAAATGTAGTTTTGGCCTACGTCACCTTCCTACATCCTGACCCACTGGAGCGTTGGTCTATGATTAAAATGGACGATTTGCTGGAGCTGGGAGCTATTGAGGTAAGCTCGAAGATTCGTAAAGGCGGTATAGCAAAGCAGATGCTAGAAGTGGCCTTTATGGACGATGCACTGGAGGATTACATTATATTATCAACAGAGTACTATTGGCATTGGGATTTACAAGGAACTGGTTTAAGTGTCTGGGACTATCGCAAGGTGATGGAGAAATTGATGGGCAGTGTCGGTATGATGTGGACGGCCACCGACGATTCCGAAATTTGCTCACATCCAGCAAACTGTCTAATGACACGCATTGGAAAACGAGTTCCGCTTGAAAGTATGACTACCTTTGACAGCATGCGTTTTCAATCACGTTATATGTATTAAGAAATTACGCTCTTGATTGTTGAAAGGAGTTTGTCTATGCGTTTAGAAGACTTTATGCGCAAACAGGTAGTCACAGCTACCGCTACCACAAGTATAGGCGAAGCATTAGCTCTCTTAAAGCAAAATCGCATTCGCCATCTACCTGTCCTAGATAATCAAATCCTTGTCGGAATCGTCTCCGACCGAGACCTACGTGATGCACTCCCCTCTTCCTTATACGCTAGAGCCGATGATCATATTATTATGACCAAACCCGTACAAGAGATTATGAATACAGAAGTGATAACCGCCCACCCTCTTGATTTTCTTGAGGAGGCAGCCAAGACCATGTACGAGTACAAGGTCGGGTCGTTGCCAGTGCTTGAGGAGAATAAATTAGTAGGCATTGTTACAGAATCCGATATTTTATATAAAATGATTGAACTATTTGGTGTAAACAAAGCCAGCTCCCAGATAGAAATCGAAGTAGAAGATCGCTACGGCGTGTTAGCGGAAGTAAGTCAGGTTATCCGTGAGTCGAAAGTAAATGTTAGTAGCGTTATTGTGTTTCCCTCAGCTACAGAAGGGAAGAAAAATCTGGTTTTTCGAGTGACGACCATGGATACTCGTACGGTGACAAGCATGTTACGTGACAAAGGCTTTCATGTACTCGACCCGATCAGGGGGGAATTCCTACGTGACTAGTACCCCCCGTCTAATCTATTCAGCCGACTATACCAAATATTTCTTTCATGAGGAGCATCCCTTTAATCAAAAACGTTTATTACTCACATATGATCTCATGCAAGCTTATGGATTACTCACCCCAGAGAATATTATAGCTCCACGCTATGCCACCGATGAAGAATTACTGCTCGTACACGATCCCAGTTTTTTAGAAATAGTCAAACGACAGGGCACTCAGCCAGAAGAATTGCCGCTTGCAGCTAGCTATGGCTTAGGAACCGAAGATGTCCCTATATTTGCAAATATGCATGAAGCTACATCTCTAATTGTGGGGGGAAGTATTTCAGCAGTCGATATCGTGATGAACGGACAGGCGGAGCATTCCTTTAATCCTGCCGGTGGATTGCATCATGCCTTTCGGGGGAGAGCATCTGGCTTCTGTATTTACAACGATTGCTCTGTAGCAATCGCATACATACGTAAACATTGGGATGCCCGCGTCTTATATATTGATACAGATGCCCATCATGGTGACGGCGTTCAATGGGCCTTTTATGACGACCCCAATGTCATGACGATCTCCCTGCATGAGACAGGAAAATATCTTTTCCCAGGTACAGGAAATGTTACGGAGCGTGGAGATGGCCAGGGCTTTGGTTACTGTGTAAATGTACCACTTGATGCTTTCACTGAAGATGATTCTTTCCTTGAAATATACGAGTCGCTCCTCCCTAGAATCGCACATGGTTTTCAACCTGATATCATCATTACTCAAAACGGTTGCGATGCCCACAACTACGATCCTCTCACACATTTGAGCTGCTCTATGCGTATCTATCAGCAAATCCCCCGACTTGCTCATAAACTAGCTCATGAATTATGCCAAGGAAGATGGGTAGCCGTTGGCGGTGGAGGCTATGATATTTGGCGTGTTGTTCCACGTGCTTGGACCCTATTATGGAGCGAGATGACAGATCAATGGCTATCAGATGGTCCTCTTCCTACTGAATGGTTACAAAAATGGCTTCCGTACAGTCCCTTAGAATTACCTCCCTGTTTATTTGACGATGTGAGTGCGTTCATGACGATCCCAAGACGTGGAGAAATTAGCGAAAAAAATCGTCTCTCCTTTGGTAAAGCAATCTTGCATGCTCCTCATTTATAAAATGATTGTCTCAGCCTTCTTATTTTTCTTTTAAAAAATAATCTCTAAAAGAGAAGAGTATTGTTACGTCTCCTCTCTAACACGATAAAAAGAGGTATGCCAATTCCAGCATACCTCTTCTCTTATCTATAACACCTACATTGTTACACGACTAAATGAATCGTATTGCCAAATGGATCTTTCGTAATCTTGATCCCGTTTTCTTCTGTGACAGTAGCCCCGAAGCCTTTTACCTGCTGAACCATTCTTTCTCTCGATTCCTCGTCAGGTAATACCAGCGTATAGGATTGTAAGCCAACGCTATTTGGGCTTGGCGCAGATGCACCGGCACTTACCCATGTATTCAAACCGATATGGTGGTGATATTTTCCTGTAGAAATAAAGAGTGCCTGGTTCCCATATCTAGATACAACTTCAAATCCAAGCCCTTTCGTATAAAATTCCTCCGCCTGCTGTAAATTGGCTACCTGCAAATGGATATGCCCCATAATCGTACCGCTTGGCAATCCCTTCCAAGCATCCTCTTTATTTTCTTGTAACACCCCTTCGATATCCAAAGCTTCCGTGCTCATTCCTACAGAATCGCCCTCCCAAACCCATGTCTCAGATGGTCGATCCGCATAAATTTCAATTCCATTTCCATCCGGGTCTGCCAAATAAACCGCCTCACTGACAAGATGATCAGAAGCTCCTTGTAGCGGATATCCTTCTTGTAGGAGGTGTAACAACGTATTAGCCAAGTCCGCACGATTAGGAACTAAGAGGGCAAAATGATATAATCCTGTCTTCCATGGTTCTTTCGGTGTTACATGGTCTGGCTTCTCAATTGTTACCAGAGGAGTTTTTCCATTAGCAGTAAAAACCACTTTTGTTTCTGTTTGATCAAGAATCTTAAGCCCTAACATATCTTTGTAAAATGCTATAGAACGCTCTAGATTTTCAATGATAAGGTGAACCTGACTTACAAATGTATATGGATATCCATGGAAATTCATTCTTTCCAACCCCTTTTGCTCGATATATGGAATAACATCTTCTTGATTATTAAATAAAAGTAAGTTGATTACTTAATGTAAGTATATATAATATCAATGTCCTTGTCAATTCATTATCTATCGTAAATTTTCATGAGGAATTCCCCCTCCCCTGCCTGAAAAAGAAAAACGGATTCGTACGATGCATAATGCATACGATACAAACCCGCTTTTGTCATATAAGCGACCCTTACCATTAAGTATGAGTATATCTGCTTATTTTTATGTTATTTTGATTTTCCTAACATTTGTAAAATACCATCAGGCTGGTATCCTTTTACTGCTTTCCCATTCACGACAGTAACGGGAACACCCATAAACCCGAATGCTTCTACCTCTTCCTGATACTGGCTACTGCTCATAACGTCTCTCACTTCATAAGAAACGGATTTCTCATCTAGCATTTTTTTAACCATATCGCATTCAATACAGCCCTTTGTTGAGTATACAATTGCCCTTGATTGACTCATTTTTGTTAAGCCCCCTCTTTTTTCATCGTATGAAGCATGTTCCTTACCATTTGATAGGAACGCTTGGAAGCAAGCTTCGTAAATTCAAGGAAATTAACATGAGCTGAACCATCTGCACAATCAGACATCGCACGTACAATAACAAAAGGCACCTCATTCATGGAGCATACCTGAGCGACTGCTGCCCCTTCCATCTCTGTGCATGATGCTTGGAATGTTTCCGATAATTGCTGGACTTTTTGGCGATCTGCAATAAATTGATCACCTGAGAGGATACGTCCTGTAACAATCTGAATATCAGCTTCTAACTGATGGCCAGCATTTATTGCTAATTCCTTCAATTTATCATCTGCGATCCAACACCATGTTTTCTCAAAAGGAATCTCCCCTGGTTTGAATCCAAGTGAAGTGGCATCGATATCATGCTGCATGCAATCTGTGGAAATAACAATGTCACCGATGTTTAAATCTGGATGGACAGCACCAGCCACACCAGTAAAGATCACCTGACTTACCTGAAATTCCTGAATGAGGATTTGTGTGCAGACAGCAGCATTTACTTTACCTACACCTGATTTGCAAAGCACTACTTTTTTCCCCAGAAATTCACCTATATGATAAGTGATACCCGCTTTTGTGACGGTTTCTTTATTTTGCATGTCTTCTAAATACAAAGCGATCTCTTCATCCATCGCTCCCATGATTCCGATAGTCATCTTCTCACCCTCTATCCCGCGTAACTATTCTTCTGCCATTTCCTTCGTACTTTGACGATACTCAATCCGATGCGGCAATAACACAATATGATCTTCAACTTGTTCATTATTCATATACTTGGTTAACAATCTCATCGCAACGGCCCCAATATCATACATTGGTTGAACAACTGTGGAAAGACGAGGGCGTACCATCTCTGCTAACCGCACATTGTCGTGACCAATTACTTCTACATCCTCGGGTACAGAGTGTTCCAAATCCTGAACAGCATGAATCGCACCTATTGCCATTTCATCGCTGGCTGCAAACACGGCTGTTGGAGGTTCTGCTAGTTTCATGAAGTCTCCCATGCTTTGAAGACCTGATTCATATCGGAAGGAACCATTAGCAACCAATTGTTCATCATACGGTAATCCCGCATCCAATAACGCTTGTTTATAGCCCTCAAAGCGCACGAGTCCTTCTAACGGGTATGACATTGGCCCTGTAATGATCGCTATACGTTTATGCCCACGTCTAATTAAGGCCTGAGTAGCATCATAAGCCGCTTGAAAATGATCTATTGTCACTGCTGGTAGCTTTCCTTCTGGATCGCGAGTAGCCGCTAGAACCGTTGGAATGGACGCTGTTTTTAAGGAATGAAAATGATCTTCTTTGATCTCGGCTCCCATGAATAACAATCCATCCACCTGTTTTTCTAATAAGGTATTGATTAATTGCAATTCTTTTTCTAAGCGGTGATCTGAGTTACAAAGAATGATATTGTATTTATACATGGTAGCGATATCTTCAATACCCCGTGCTAGCTCAGAAAAAAACTGACTGGAGATATCCGGAATAATAACCCCTACCGTTGTGGTTCTCTTGCTTGCTAGACCCCTTGCTACTGCATTGGGGCGATAACCTAGACGTTCAATAGCGGTCATTACTTTTTTACGTGTTAATGGCTTTACATTCGGATTGCCATTAACGACCCTTGATACAGTTGCCATCGATACTCCTGCTTCACGTGCTACATCATATATTGTAATTGGCATATTACGTCCACCTATCTTTTCCAGATTATACCTTTCAGTATTATTTTCATAAATTTATAGCCATATAATACGATATGATACCCATAGTTGCAACCGTTTTCTCAGCCTACATTTTTCCTATTAACGGCATGATTTCGCCGTTTTTGGTCCTTTTGTCTCTTGATAGGCTGGTTCCATTAGCACAGAGCCCGCCGGAAACCACCACCCTGCACTCTCTTCAAGCTATGTATAACATCTACTCCTGACTCACCCTACCATAAGAGAAAAGCAGACCGCTCCAATGAGAGGCCTGCTAGGGTTACACACGGTTTTGGTTCTGCTTTTATTTCAAAATAGCGGTTTCTGGTTTGTAAAGACCAGAAGCATAAAGTTCATCTAGCATTTCATTGAAAGCTGGGATCGTTAGCTGTTGTTTTGCATCGGATAATGCTACATCTGGATCAGGATGAACTTCAACCATGATACCATCAGAACCTACTGCCAAGCCCGCTTTCGCTGTTGGAAGCAATAGGTCTCGGCGACCAGTCGAATGAGTCACATCTACAAATACAGGTAAATGAGTCTCTTGTTTTAAGATTGGCACAGCAGAGATATCAAGGGTGTTGCGGGTTGCTTTTTCATACGTACGAATACCACGTTCGCAAAGCATTACCTGCGTATTTCCTTCTGATAGAATATATTCAGCAGCGTAAATGAATTCCTCGATGGTCGCTGAAAGCCCACGTTTTAATAAGATAGGGTGATTAGTGCGACCCGCCGCTTTTAGCAGTTCGAAGTTTTGCATGTTACGTGCACCAATTTGAATAACATCTACATATTTTGTCGCCATTTCAAGATCAGCAGGTGTTACGATCTCACTAATGGTTACTAAATTAAACTCGTCGCCGATGCGTTTCAGAATCTCTAATCCTTCCACTCCAAGCCCTTGGAAGTCATATGGAGAGGTACGCGGCTTGTATGCACCACCGCGAAGCACACGCAATCCCTGTTTCACGTGATTTTCAGCTACAGCACGAACTTGATCATAGCTTTCTACTGAGCATGGGCCGGCAATCAGAATCTTCTCTTTTCCACCAAATTCCACGCCTTTAATAGTAAGAACCGTATCCTCTAGTTGTTTTTTACGGCTTACTAGTAGAATTTTCTTATCCTCATCCTTTTGCAGGTCAAGAGAAGCACTAAAGATTTGTTTGAATAAATGACGAATAGCCTCGTCGCTGAATGGTCCATTGTTATTCTCTACAATTAGATTCAACATGTCGCGTTCACGTTCTGGATCAAAACGATTCACGCCCTGCTTGCTCTTCTCTTGGCCTAGCTCTTGAACCAAAGAGGCACGCTTGTTGATCAATTCTAATAATTGCAAATTAATTGTGTCCAATTGGCGGCGAATGGCCTCAATTTGTTCATTTCTCATCTCTACTCCACCCTTCTACTTTTTCCCTTATCGTTTGCAAATCACAGTATGGTTATACATAAGACGTTCTGAGTTATCTGTTATTATAGTAGATGATTAGACGTTTGACCAGCCCTTTAGTACCAAAAAGCGCGAAAGTAATTGTTACAAACTACATTTTTTTTGAAAAAGGTTAATTTAATGGGGTTTTATTATCTTTAGAAGCTAGTATATGATAGAGAAAATACGTAAATCTTCCATTCCAAATGGGAAGGAGACATTTCATTTGCTAGAAGAACATGCAGATAAGCAAAATAACACTCTTTTTGCTTTAGATATTGGTACCCGTAGTGTAGTAGGACTTATCGTTGAACCGCTTGAAGAAAAAGATAAGTTTCAAATTAAAGACTGTTACATTTTAGAGCATAAGGAACGCTCTATGCTGGACGGACAAATCCACGATGTACTTGCAGTCGCTGAAATCATCGAGAAGATCAAGCAGCATCTATCTGAAAAACACGGTCCCTTACAAGAAGTGGCAGTAGCAGCAGCAGGACGCTCGCTGAAAACAAAGCGCGTGCGCTTCGAGCTTCCTATCTCCCATTTACCCGTGTTGACCAAAGACGATGTGCTTACTCTGGAGTTTTCTGCGGTACAAAAGGCACAGGCAGAATTAGCCCAAGAACTGAATGAATTGGATATTACACGCTATTATTGCGTTGGGTACAGTGTGGTTAACTACTATTTGGATGAGGAGATTATCGGTAGCCTAATCGATCAACGTGGAACAAACGCTTCTGTTGATGTTATCGCAACGTTTCTTCCACGCATGGTTGTAGATTCCTTGTTAGCAGCTCTCAAACGAAGTGGTCTGGAGATGAAGGCCCTTACCTTAGAGCCGATTGCTGCCATTCATGTATTGATTCCTACTACGATGCGTCGATTAAACATAGCACTAGTTGATATCGGTGCTGGGACCTCTGATATTGCTTTAACAGAAGATGGAAGCATAACAGCTTATGGCATGGTGCCAACAGCCGGAGATGAGATTACAGATGCTCTTATGAATGCTTATTTACTCGATTTTCCTGTTGCAGAAGAGGTAAAGCGCCAGCTACACGATCAAGAAACCGTTCAGTTCCACGATATTTTAGGAATCGAGCAGGAATTTGCTACAGATCAGGTCATTGCGGCTATTGAATCTGAAATCGAATCCCTTGCTAAACAGATCGCTCATAAAATTTTGGAGCTTAATGGCAAGGCTCCTCAAGCAGTTATGTTAATTGGGGGCGGAAGCTTAACTCCGACTCTGCCAACAAAGGTAGCCCAGCATTTAGGATTGCCAGCTAATCGTGTTGCAGTTCGAGGTGCTGATGCCATCAAGCAATTTGTTGGTGAACATCCCTTGCTAAACGGGCCTGCATTTGTAACACCTGTTGGAATTGCTCTCGCTGCACATTCCCAACCGATTCGTTATGTAACGGTTACTATTAATGATACACCTGTAAGGCTCTTTGATCTTCGGAAAATGACATTAGGTGACGCGCTCCTAGCGGCTGGTATGGACATTAAGCGGCTTCATGGCCGTCCGGGCCTGGCTATGTCAGTCAATGTGAATGGACGTCTTAAAATCATCCCCGGAGGACATGGAACCTCTCCTACCATTGTAATCAATGGTCGAACAGGCTCACTCGATTCTCTTATTTCTGATGGAGACATCATTCGTGTAAGTCCAGGTGAGGATGGTATAGAAGCAACTGCTTTGGCTCAGGATCTCATTGATTCAAGTCAGGTACTCCCCCTCACAATTAATGGCGAGGAGTTGTTACAGCCTCCTATTGTTTTACATGAGCGCATCATTCTAAAAAGCGATGCCTTGCTTTCTGATCGAATGGATTTGGAGATGCGTCTGCCTAAAACCGTCGGGGAAGCCATACAGTCCAGCAGGTTTGCCACATTGATACAGGAGGTAGCTGAAGCTCCTTTATTTACGATTACATGTAATCATCAAACCTATTCTCTTTCTTGCAAAGAATTACATATTCTTTTAAACGGCAAAAAGGCTACTCTATTGGATTTGGTTCATTCACAAGATACCATCCATTGCGAGGTTCACGATTTAGAGACCCCAACAATCGGTGATTTGATAAGTCCAGAGGATATGGTTCAGGAGACTGTAAATGTCTATGTAAACGATCAGCTTATCTGCCTAGAAACAGGTCACATGGATATACAGCTCAATGGTAATCCTGCTACCATTGAAACCCAGCTTCAGCATAACGATGTGGTAACGATACACTCCACAGTAGGGGAAGCACCTATGGTAAGCGATATATTTCGTTATATAGAAATTCCCGCTCAGCCGATTGGAACAAACCAGCTACCTACTTTCATCATGAAGGTAAATCATGTAGCAGCTTCCTTCCAAACCCCTTTAGTAAGTGGGGATAAAGTAGAACTATACTGGGAGTAAAATAAGAAAGACCCCATGCTGAAGATGGGGTCTTTCTCCTATCTGCTTATTTCATAGCTTGCTCAATAGCGTCCTTCGTAATCTTCCAATGAGAGGTATGCCATGATACTGCACCGTCCTCAATAAGGAAGATTTGTGGTGATTCGTGTTTAATCTGAAATTGCTCCGCGATCTCGTTGGAGACAGGGCGAGCTTCACGAACGAGAACCTCGGCAGCCTCTACATCGCTATTTGCTTGCAAATACGCATGAAAATGCTCATGAGCAGACGTACTGATCGGACAAACCGTACTATGCTTAAACAGCAATAGTTTGCCTGGTTTCTTTAAGAATTCTTGCAGGTCTTCTTGGGATTGCAACTGTTGAAATGCCAAATAAGCCCACTCCTTTCTCAATACCTTAGATGAACATTATGATAAAGAGAAAGCGAGCGAAAGGCAAATTTTTTCCTATTTCCATTACACTTCTATCTTAATTTGAGTCAGCTTTCTTTGGATTTCATTAATCCATTGCTGATCATTAAGCGATTTAGCCAGCAAGTATAAATCAAGTAGTTCATTTACTCTCTCATCAATCTTATCTTTTAATTCTTCATCCCCACTCTGTTCAGCGATGATGACGAGTAAATTCGCAAATTCACTGATTGCTTCGAAAGCAACCTCTTGCTCTTTTGGTTGATCTCCTAAGTTAGTCATCAGTTGTTTAAGATCATCCTTGACGAGATCGACAACCGATGTACAAGCACATGCTTCATCTTTGCAGACATGAATAGGCACATTACGAATTTTCACCCGACTGCGATAGATTACACTGCGCAGCGCGATGTCCATTTCTTTGCCACATTTGCTGCAATATTTCATTTGTATTTCTTCTCCTCTCTCAAAACTGCCTTCCGTCCAGCTTTATCTGTCTGTGTATTGATCTTATGTCTGTGTCACCCAGTTCGAGTGAAGGATATCATAATCCTGCTGAAGATCGATTGGTACATGATGGCAGTCATTTTTAACGCTAAACGCCCAAACGCTTTCTCCATATGTAAAAAGCGCATCCTCTACACATTGTAGGGGTTTCCTTTCACTTTTACATGTCATACTTTCTGTAACTAGATGAAAACTTTGGCATCCATCCATTGATTTTGGTAGATAAATGCCAAAGATACCAGTATTCTTGCCCCAACAATTAGTGATAAATAGCGTTTACTTTCTCGCATGTAGGACAAATAGCAATTTTACCCGAATGTCCAATTTCATCCTCTACCCGATAACCGGTAATTTTTTCTGAGAAGCAAAAGAGACACTCTGAATTAAATTCCATATCGTATTGAGCTTTCCAAGCAATCGATTTGAAATCCTCACCCACACAAATAGTCATATACAAGTGCTCGTTTGGTTGTAACGCTTTGATATCTCGATTCATCATATCCATTCCCCGCCTTTTTGTGAATGTCTTTATTATCATTCAGCTTTTCCACATTTTCAGAATAATAAACATCAATAAAAATATTTTTACCGAGGTACTTCGCTTTCCAAATTTTTTTGTGTACAATATGAGCAAGGTCATAAAAGTGAGGAGATACATATATGAAAGATCCACGTTTAGAAAAATTGGCACACAATTTGGTCAATTATTCCATTCGTGCTCAAAAGGGCGAGCACGTTCTTATTCATTCCACCGGTCATCAGCCTGAGTTAGTAAAAGCCCTCATTCGCAAAGTATACGAAGCTGGAGCTCACCCATATGTTCAGCTTCAAGACCCTGCCATTCAACGTGAATTATTAATGAACACAAACGAAGAACAACTGGCTGTCCTGCGAGATGCTGAAGTTGCCTTTATGAAAAAAATGGATTGTTTCATCGGAATTCGTGGAAGCAATAACATCACGGAGCTTTCTGATGTTCCAAGCGACAAAATGAGTATGTATTCGCGGCAATTACAAAGACCTGTTACAGATATCCGTGTCCCTGAAACAAAATGGGTCGTTATGCGTTATCCAAACGAATCCATGGCTCAATTGGCTAGCATGAGCACAGAAGCGTTTGAAAACTTTTACTTTGATGTTTGCAATTTAGATTACAGCAAAATGTCCAAGGCTATGGACAACCTGGTAGAGCTGATGAATAGAACGGATAAAGTTCGCTTAACTGCTCCAGGAACAGACCTAACCTTCTCCATTAAAGACATTCCAGCAATCAAATGCGCTGGAGAGTGTAACATTCCAGACGGTGAAATTTTCACTGCTCCTGTGAAGGACTCTGTAAATGGTACCCTTTCCTATAACACTCCATCTCCGTATCAAGGCTTTACCTTTGAAAATGTGAAGCTGACATTTAAAGATGGAAAAATCATTGAGGCTACTGCTAACGATACAGAACGTATTAACAAAATCTTCGATGAGGATGAAGGTGCACGTTACATTGGAGAATTTGCTATCGGTGTGAACCCTTATATCCAAAATCCAATGAAAGATATCCTGTTCGATGAAAAAATTGACGGAAGCATTCACTTTACGCCTGGACAGGCATATGATGAAGCGTTTAACGGAAATAAATCCTCCATTCACTGGGATATGGTATTAATTCAACGTCCAGAATGGGGTGGTGGAGAAATCTACTTCGATGATGTTTTAATCCGTAAAGATGGGCGTTTTGTCCTACCAGAGCTAGAATGCCTCAACCCTGAAAATCTTAAATAAAACAAAACTAATAAAACCTCGAGGGCTAATACCCCCGAGGTTTTATTAGTGTGACCGTTTTCAATTGAAGAAAGAGCCATATTCAGCTTTAGGATATATGAGCAACATTTTGCCCCTTGTCCATCATTTGCTTCTTCCCCTTTAGGAATTGAATAGCCCCATCTAGCTGATGCAGGGTATACTCCCAGCACATCTTTTGGTACTCATTTAAATCCTGCATGCTTTTTTGATAGCTGTTTCGAATAATTTCTTGACGCTTTTCCTGATAAGCAATCAAATCATCAAAAAAGTGCTTCTGATCCTCTGCGGTATGCAAATCACAAAAGAATAAACGGGTTAACATATCAGAGCGAACGATCGGCCCTTCAATTTCCGTCTTTAGTTCCTGATGAAATTGATCACGTCCTTGTTGCGTAAGACCATACATGATTTTGTTTGGCTTTCCTGACTGTAGGACCTCTTCTTTTGTAACATGTCCTTCCTGCTCCAGCTTTTTAAGAGCTGGATAGATTGCACCATAACTCGCATCGTAAAAGAAACCGATGCTACTCGTAAAGAACTGCTTTATATCGTAGCCGCTCATTTCACGATAATGTAATAAGCCTAAAATGATTGATTTGACGTCCATAACATTTCCTCCGGATGTAGGCTTTGTACAAAATTCCACTAATTTACTTACATTATTCTCTCTTTATTTCAATATTATAAAATGTTTAACTTCATATTAGCAACATTCTACCAAGAAATGAATCCTTCTCCCCCTTCCTACGAGAGTAACGCTTTAAATCGTTATAGCACAAGTTTCTTTAGGCTTATTTCCCTCTCTTTCATATAGTAAAAGCATCCTATATTCCTAGTTTTTGTATCTATTTTCAGGAATTTTCTGTGATATCTGATTACTTACATTTATTTTTGAGACTATTGTACTGGTCTCTCTCCATAATTGGGCGTTCCACCTTTATCCTTTCCTCCATAAGATGATGTATACCTATCTGCAGGGAAGTAAGGAGATGAAGTTGTGAAACCTAGAGGCTGGTCCTATACGAATACAAAATATCAGCAGATGAGTAATCTACATCCATTCAACTTCTTTGTTCCGTTAGTGGAACAGGTAAAGCACGGCGTAGTTTCCCTGATCTGCGAAGACAACACCTCCCCTCCCGACATCGATCAAATTTTGCAAAGCTTTTTGGACATGGAACCACTCGAAGCAGGCCAGACAGAAAAGAGCTTTGGTTCCGGCTTCATTTTTCATCCCAAAGGCTATATTCTCACCAGCGAGCACGTTATAGGAAAAGCTAAGTCGATTTTTGTGAAAATGTGGAATGGAAAAGTATTTGAAGCAAAGCTTGTGTTTAGTGATCCTCAACGAGATTACGCTATCGTAAAAATTGAATCCGACATACGTCTTAGCCCATTAACTCTAGGTAATTCAGGTGAGGCACGCGTAGGTGAATGGGTCATTAGTGTCGGGAGTCCCCTTGGCCTAGAGAATTCAGTTACAGCGGGAATTATCAGTGCAAAAAATAGGCGTATTCAAGTATCAAAACGCTTGTACGATGAAATTTTTCAAACAGATGCTGCTATTAACCCAGGTAATAGCGGAGGTCCCTTAATTAATTTACACGGTGAAGTAATTGGCTTAAACGCATTCATCATCCAGTCTAGTCAATGTCTCGGATTTGCCATTGGGATTGATAGTATCAAGAAAAAGATTCAGCAACTTTTATAACTTCATTTTTTCCTACCACACGTAACAATAAACGTCTAAACGAAAAAGAGTTGCCATCTCATCTCAAAGAGCTGGCAACCCCTTTTTTGCTACTAGTTCAAATCGCAAATCATCTAAGAAATTCACTCTACTGTGTATGTTTATCGACAACTACAGAGCGATCGATTCGTGATCACGTCCAATAATCTAACCACACCTAGCTTCTCCTAGAACCTACAGCATATTACCCGATGCCCCATAGCCTTAAGGGAAGAGCTAGATGTTGAAAAGAAGAAATCCTCCAATCCCCTTTAGGTTCATTCCTTCTAAGGGCATTCAAGGCGGCCTGAGGATGGCACATGACCCTGAGGCGGCTAAAATGCCCATCAGCCTAAAGAACATACTGTACGTTCTTCTTTTATAAGTAAGACAAAAATAATTGCATGGTAGGTATGTTTATCAGGTTCTAAGCTATTATCATGCCGAGGATCAAGACAGAAGATGTGTTTTCCCTCGATTATTTAATAAAAAATCCTCCGTAGCCCATCGCTAGTATAATAACGAAGGCTGGATGAACCTTGCGTTGTTCCATCAGAAAATAGGATGCACTAACCTAGTATCAATGTGTGCCATAAACCAATTTGCTCGCAGGAACCAAGAATAAATTGCACCGCCAGCGTACCCAGCAAAACGGTAACGATTGGACGAATCGAATGTGTCATCGCTTTGATTTGCGGCGCTTGGCGGAATAAATGAAATACACCTAATAAACCAATCATAGCAATCGCAGTTGGAGCAACCGTAGCAAATAAACCAACCATAGCTCCCGGAATCCCCGCCACTTGATAGCCAATATACCCACCCAGCTTTGTGGAAATTGGACTTGGCAAGGCGTTCGCTAATGCTAACGTTTCCCCGAACTCCTCAACTGTCATCCACATATAATGAGTAACGACTTCATTTTGGATCAGCGGAATACTCGGAGGTCCTCCCCCGTAGCCGAGAATATTGGTAATAAAAAACGCCCAAAAAATCTGTAGATAAATCATAGCGTTAGACTCCTTTGCTTAGTTTTGCTGCTGGTTCTTTTGCCGCTTGGTATGCCAGGTGGAGTACGCAAAGGCGATCACTAAGGTTATAGCAACGAACAAACCCGGATGAATTTGAAAAGGAACTAACGCAATTACTGAAATGAACAATATCGTTAGAAAGCCTTGTTTTTCTTGCCTATTTTTACTATCCTTCCAGCCCTTTTTAAAAAAGTCATAAGTCATTACCACCATCATGACCGCAATGACTGGTTGGATGGCTTCGATCATCCCACGTACTGTCTCGGAGGTCTTCAGCACATTTACGAACTGCATCAGAACAATCATCAGAAACAGAACAGGAAAGACCATGGCTGAGATAGCGATGATGGCACCAAGCCATCCCTTTACCTTGTATCCAATATATGCAGCCATCTTGGTGGCAATCGGCCCAGGTAAGGTATTGCCAAGTGCATAGTTATCGGCGAACTCCTCCTCGCTAACCCATTTATATTTCTTGACGCACTCGGCATGCACTAGTGGTATCATGGTTGGGCCACCACCATATCCAAAAATGCCAATCCGAAAGAATGCCAAAAATAATTGCCAATAAACCATCTTCTCTCCTCCTGTCTCCATAAGATTTCTTTATCACATGTCACGAAATCAATTTTCCTTGACCTTCTTCTTCTCGAGTCGGGATATTGTCTTACATAAGTTTGCTTCTTGATTTGTTGTTCCATCGTATGTAATAAATGTAGAGATATCTTTGGCTCCTGAAATCATAGTTACTATCATTGCCGCGAACCTATTGTATACTTCTTTCCGATCATTGTAATAAATTTTTATCCTTAAATAAAAGCTGCTCTTCCTATTTACCATTTCATTTCAAAAAACACATGCTCGAAAGACTGGCTACGCTTTTTCTCACATCGCGATTCGCCTACTAATCCCTGTGTTTTCCCATCCTTAGTTGGAAATTTCACTCCATCCACACCCAGATATCTTGCCATTTTAAGGTACATGATCCCTATAAAAAAGCGCTTTCATCAAAAAATAAAAAAAGCAAAATGGAATCGGTTCATCCATCTTGCTTCTATTCTCTATAAAAAATGATTTTCTCATAGTAATATTCATTGTCATAGTACACAGAAGTTCATAATTACACTTCCTGCTTTTTAGAAAACGCAATCAGATAGACTTCCTGACCGGTTTGAGTGTTGATTTCCTGTTCGATTTGCTTTAATTGCTGTAGCTGCGTAGAGTCTAACTCTGCAAATGGCATCTCACTAAGTTGTTTAATCGGTTCCATCTTCTCACCCACCTCCCAATTATTAAGGATATTTTTTATCATATCCCCAAAGGAAGGAAAGTATGCACGTATGTAATCATCAAAGATTGGGTGGTTATTTTTCCTACCTAAGCACTTACAGTTTGCATTTGAAGCACTTGCGATACAGCCGAGCAAGAACGTTTACAAAAACAAATAGGTACTTGCTTATCTTTGGCCTTAGACTTGATCTTTTTAGCTAGGTTATGATTAACAAAATCGGTTAGAACCAAGATCATTTTAACATCAGATGGAATTTTTAAACTGGTTTCTGAGCTTTTTCTACCTGTGATGTGGTGAATTTTTTTGTACCCAACCTCTTCAAGTATTTGTAAGATGTTACCTAACCTATCCCCACCGATAATTAATATAGACATAATAAAAATCCTCCTTTAGATAGTTTGTGCATATGACTCTGATGGTCAAAAACAGTTCGCGCACTGTTTATTGGTTATATGTCTCTGAAGCGAAAAAGTTAATTGAGAATAAATATCATTCTTATTGATAAATATTATCATTCCCAATTAAGTTTGACAATACTCTGTACTATTTTTTTCTCGTTTGTTCACACTATTTTTACTAGCTACAGCTCCATCCTTGATTGGATGGTTTTCCCACGGTTATAATCAGGCTATCACTAATTCTTAAAAAAGGAGGTGGGAGTTTATGTTGCAGGAAATTAAGCAGCTCCACACCATCTTTACCCGCACATTAGAAGGCATCAATGTTTTCCGCACCATGGTTCAACCTTTAATTGATCACGCTAGGGATGAACATATGAAGCTTTACTATCACCATATTTCTGAAGAAGAAGAACAACGGGAAGAGCGTCTACATGATCTCGTTCCGCGTTTGTCTCAGATCATTCAGGAAAAAAATTTGGACCAGCTAAGTGATCGAGAACTGTCTCATTTGCTCTCAGACCTAAACTTAGAACGATTTGGCCTGCACAATTTCCGTGAGCACTTGGAATTAGCGCTGTATGAGTTTACAGACGAGCCTAGTCGTTTAAAGCTAGATAGCATGCGTGAAAACACTCATCAGGATTATTTAGCAACCAAAGAGATCATGGTGAAGTTGAGCGAGAAATTCTCCGATGTCGTTCCAGCAAAAATGGATACGCATGATCATGACCATGGCCATGATATCCATCAGGTGAATCATTTTGAGGCTTCGTCTGCATTGCAGGATTCAAGCAGCTCTAAGCAGCCAGCAACCGTACATGCCGACACTCACAGCCACTCAGCAGAAACATCTGTTATGAAAAAAGGCCTTACTGTTGGAAGTCTGCGTCATCTCAATCGTCATGTATAAGAGAAAAAGTTAAGATCGGAGGATTTTATGGATAAATCACAAAAATTCCCAGACTCCCCATTATCTAAGGAAGAATGGCGTCAATTAGATGAAACCATCGTTGACATGGCTCGCCGCCAACTAGTAGGCCGTCGATTCATTGACATTTATGGTCCATTAGGAGAAGGTATTCAAACCATTACCAACGATATTTATGATGAATCTCGTTTTGGAAATATGAGCTTGCGCGGTGAATCATTAGAGCTAACGCAACCTAGTAAACGTGTTAGCTTAACGATCCCTATCGTATACAAGGATTTCATGCTGTACTGGCGTGATATGGCACAAGCCCGTACATTGGGTATGCCAATTGACCTTAGCCCTGCTGCTAATGCCGCTAGTAGCTGCGCTCTTATGGAGGATGATCTGATCTTTAATGGTAATCCTGAGTTTGACCTACCAGGTATTATGAATGTAAAAGGACGCCTCACCCATATTAAGAGTGACTGGATGGAATCAGGAAATGCTTTTGCTGATATCGTAGAAGCTCGTAATAAGCTATTAAAAATGGGGCACAGCGGTCCTTATGCCCTTGTTGTATCTCCAGAGCTGTATTCATTACTCCATCGTGTACACAAAGGTACCAATGTCCTTGAGATTGATCACATTCGCAACTTGGTTACAGATGGTGTATTCCAATCTCCAGTGATCAAAGGCGGTGCTCTGGTAGCTACAGGAAGACATAACCTAGACCTTGCTATTGCTGAGGATTTTGATTCTGCTTTCCTAGGTGACGAACAAATGAACAGCCTAATGCGTGTTTATGAGTGCGCTGTTCTACGTATTAAACGTCCAAGTGCGATTTGCACATTAGAAATGACAGAGGAATAAAAGAGATATACAAGAAAGAGAGATAGCCGTTTGTAAGTAAAAGGCTGTCTCTCTTTTCATTTCTTCATCGTTAACGTATTTTCAGGACTGAATATTCAGTTTTTATTAAGGGTAAAAAAACCTTAGGGATGAACCTAAGGGTAGAATCCTTTCCATTTGGAAAATAATTAAGCAATCCGAACAACCTTTTGAGGATCAGTTGTATGTAAGAAAGGCATATCTACGTGTCTAACCGCAATTTCATAGCCAATATCGCAGACTAAGATATCTACCTCTTCACGGAAAGGCAACGTACAGCTTCCCTCGTTTAATTCACATAGACGTTTTAAATGTTTAAGCCGCTCGTTCACTTTTTGCTCACGCATATGTTGATTTTCTAAATCACAAACATTGACATGACGTGCATCTACGACCATGCTGATATCCTGAATGTGAACGATTAGACGTTTTCCCTCTTCTGTAACAAATCCAAGCGAACAGAATTGAGAATCGGACATTTCTAGACGAGTAATCACCGCATGCTTATACTCTTCACCAGAGCGAAGCTTGATGGTATCAGCTTCGACAGCACCACCTATTTTACGCTCGTTGGATACAACCGTATACATATCGGTATAACCGTTAATTTGGTATCTCGTCATCGGAAATTCACTCCTATTCTTATCCTATCTGCTAATGAGACTCATTATCAATTTTATCTGTATCGTATAATGAAAATCATTATTAGTCAATATTGAGACTGTAACGAATGTTTTTATCTACTAAATAGGTTTTCCTCGATAACTCAGATTTAATCTGTAAAAATGACCCAATACCTATTCGCTACATTTCCTAGCATAAATCTATGATCCTCCTAATATCCAAAAAGGGCCTAATTGTGCTAGATCAGAATTTACATCTCGGCTACGATTAGGCAGTCTTATCAAGCTAAAATTGTTCCTTCTATTGGATTAAGCCGTTTTATTTTTATAAAAAATATAGACAGCAACCATAATGCCAGAGAACCAAATAGACATTAAAGCAAAATCTAAAGCAACTTTATATCCAAGGGAAACAAATGATAGCTTGGTTGTCAGAAAGGAAAGAAGGATTCCAATCACAGCAATGGAATACCCTAATGTATATCCATTAGCTAAAATTTGTTGACCACGTTCATCTTTTCCTTCTGACCTCGTGAAAGCAACGGTGTATGACACCGAAATGACATAGGTAATCACAAGGAAAATAAATAGAAACTCTAACATTCTGGCACATCTCCCTTATCTACTTCATATTGAAATACTTCATTTATATCAACCTCAAATAAATGAGCAATTTTAAAGGCTAGCATAAGAGACGGATTGTAGCGATTTGCCTCTAAAGACACAATCGTTTGTCTGCTAACACCTAATTTGTCAGCTACCTCCTTTTGCGACCAGCGTTTCTTTGCACGTAGCATAAATAATTCATTTCGTATTTTCCCTTCCTTTTCCAAAAAAATCACATCCTCTCGACTTCAATGTAATATATTTTTTACATAATGTAAATGATTTTTATCAAAAAGTAAAAAATATATGCATATCTAGCTTGAAATATCCAAAATAAAAAAGCTCACTAGCAGTATGGAAAACCGCCAGATGAGCTTTGACTTAGGAAAACGTCTGTATATGATCTTTTTTTGAGGCTTATTTCGTAAACAGCTGTAGCTTCTGAATTCGTTTCACTGCTTCGCGCAAGCGTTCCTCTGTGTTCAAAAGCCCTAACCGTACATATCCCTCACCATGCGCTCCAAAGCCTATCCCAGGAGCAACCATTACATGAGCTTTACATAAGAGCTCATCAGCCAATTGGGCAGATGTATAACCAGTTGGAATGGGAAGCCAAGCAAAGAACGATCCCTGTGATGGTGTCGCCTTCCAGCCAATTTCATGCAGTGCTGTATACAGGGCGTTTCGGCGGCTTTCATAGGTAGCCACTAGCTCTCGGACGCAGTCCTGAGAATCCGTCATAGCTTTAGCCGCTGCCATTTGAACAGCTCCGAACAAGCTTACAAAGTAATGGTCCTGCAACGTGTTGATTAGCTTAACCAGCTCTTTGTTTCCTACCATTGCGCCTACACGCCAGCCTGCCATGTTATAGGTTTTTGATAGGGTGTAGAACTCAACTCCTACCTCTTTTGCACCTGGAACCTGCATGAAACTAACTGGTTTTTTTCCATCAAAGGAAATGGCTCCCTATGCCAAATCAGAACAAAGCACAATTTCATGCTTTCGAGCAAACTTGATGGTTTCCTCATAAAATTCGAAAGGTGCGTTGACTGCTGTCGGGTTGTTCGGGTAGTTTAAAAACATCAGTTTAGCTTTTTCTAAATCAGCCGCATCTAATTGACCATAATCAGGTAAAAACTGATTATCTACAGTCAAAGGCATGGGAACCATACGTCCGCCTACCACAGCTACTCCCGACCAATAATCTGGATAACCAGGATCAGGAACCAAGGCGACATCTCCCGGATTCATCAATACCTGACAAATCTCTACTAGCCCTGTCTTACTGCCAAATAAAATGGCTATCTCTTCTTCTGGATCAAGGTCTACATCAAATTCCTGCTTATACCAATGTGCTACGGCTTGCTTTAATTCCAGCCGTCCCTGAAAAGGTGGATACTTATGATGCATAGGATCTTTCGCCTGTTTTGCCATTTCTTCTACAATATGGGGAGGTGTCGGTAAATCAGGATTTCCCTGCCCCAGATTAATAACGTCACGACCCTCACTAATTACCTTGTTAACCTTTGCTACCATCGTTGAAAAAAATTGGATGGGTAACTGTTCCATCATGGAAGCAGGCGTGATACGCATCGCTTTCCCTACTTTCTTTTTCAGAGTAAACTGACATTTATGTAATCAAAAAAAGCTTTTTGATCTGTAAGAGAAAGACCCCTTTCTTTTTGTAAGCAAAGAAAGGAGTCGTTTGTAACAATGATTTTATACTAGTTAGTGTAGCTAGTTTTTGTCAATCCATTTTTTGAATCTCAACTTTTCCTCCGTCTTTAAGCATGGACTGGCCTCTGATAACTACTTTTTCTCCCAAAGAAACACCTTTTTTAATCTCAATTAGATCGCTTGATTCCTCGCCAGTTTCTACAGCTACTTTCTTAGCGATATCGCCTTCCACTTTATATATATACTTTTTGCCGTTTTCATCGAACACAGCTTTACGTGGAATGGCAACAGCCTTCTGAGCTTTACTGGAGGTTGATTGGATTTTTAAATTAACAACCATATCTGCCTTTAATTCGTTTTTTGGATTTGGCACGGTGATTTCGATTGGATATGCTTTCAACTGTTGATCCATTGTAGGACTGATCGCGGTAATTGTTGCCTCTATTTTTTTATTCAAGGCAGTCAATTCAACCGTTGTACGATCCCCTACTTTTATCTTAGTAATTTCATCCTCTGATAAGTTTGCTTTTACTAAGAGTGGATTGGTGTTAACCAGAACAACAACTGGGACCTGCCCCGAAGCTATTTCTCCCACATGTCCACCCACCTGAGCTACAAAGCCAGAGATTGGAGCTGCTACTGTAGAATTGCTCAGCTGCTCACGGGCACTGGCAAGAGCAACTCGCGCTTGGTTAACAGAAGCTTCTGAAACCACGATGCCTGATTTTTTAGAGGCTGAGTTATAGTCTACCTTTGCGTTATTAAAAGCAGTTTCCGCATTCTTCAATGCTGCTTGCGCTTGTTCATTCTGCTGCTGAGCCAGGGCTCCTTGATTAAATAGCTCTTGGCTTCGAGTGGCATCACGCTTTGCATCCTGATAGGCACGCTCTGCCTGTGCTAATGCATTCTTAGCTGTTTCAACAGATTGTGCTGTGCTAGTACCACTTTGGCTGAGTCCTGCTACCGAAACCTGATACTGGGCTTCGGCCTGACGAACCGCATTTCTGAGGTCATCTTGGTCTAGCGTAAATAGTACAGAGCCTTTTTGTACATATTGACCCAGCTTTACATTTAGGGTTTGAATTTTACCTGGTGCTTTTGGTGAAATTTTTACTTCCTGGCTCGGAGCCAATTTACCAGTATAGCCTGCTCCTGAAGCGATAGAATCTTCTATTGCTGGGCTTATTTGCACCGGAGTTGGCGCTTCCGCCTCGGCAACCTGAGGAGCTGCAGCAGGTTCTTCGCCCGTGCATCCCGTTACTGTTAAAGCAGCAACGAGTATAAGCGGTAAGCCCCATTTACTTTTTACCATTGTTAGTCCTCCTTTACCTCATTACACTTCTTCTACTACAGTTGGCGTATTCTTCTTTTTCCGATTAAAACGATTCTTGAACTTACGGCCCCAGTTATCAAATGTGACATATACAACAGGGACAAGTACAAGAGTGATTAGCGTGGAGAATGTTAGACCGAAAATAACCACCACTGCCATTGGAGCTTGGGATTCGTTACCGGAACCACCTGCAAATGCTAGTGGAGTAATGGCTAGAACAGTTGCTAACGTAGTCATCATGATCGGACGCAGACGAATTGGACCAGCTTTTAAGATTGCAGCATCTCGATCTAAACCGTCCTTGCGAGCTGTAATAATGTAATCCATAAGAACGATCGCATTATTTACAACAATACCTACTAACAAGATATAACCAATCAGGGCTGGTACTGACAATGGTTGACCTGTCACAAACAATCCAACCACAACCCCAATAAAGGTAGGCGGTACAGAGAACATGATGATAAACGGACTAAATAGGGACTCAAATTGGCTCGCCATAACCATGTAGACAAGAACAATAGACAAGAGAATCGCCAGACCTAGACTGCCAAAGGATTCTTCCATATCTTTAGACTGACCGCCGTATTCAATATGGTATCCATCTGGAAGATTCAATTGTGCCAGTTTTTCTTGAACCTCACCCATAATCGAGTTCAGGTCACGACCACTAGTATCAGCGGTAATGGTAACCTCACGAGTCTGATCCGCACGTTTAATCATTTGTGCTACTTCCACTTTTTCCACTTTAGCAATAGCACCTATCGATACTTGCGCCCCGCTAGGAGTAGTAACCGTCAAACGCTCTAAATGCTTTGGTTCATCCTGAATCGTTTTTGGCAAACGAACTTTTACGTCAACCTCATCGTCACCTGTCTGATAACGAGTTAAGGTTTGCCCTTCAAAAGCCGTCCGTACATATGACAGAACCTGTTGTGTACTTAGGCCATATTGACTTGCCTTTTCACGATCGACTACTACCTGGAACTCTCGGTCTTTTTCTTCTAAAGAGGTGGTTAAGTTTGCCGTTCCAGAAACCTTGCCGACCACACCCATAATAATATTACTGATATCATCTAATACCTCTAAATCATCACCACGTAAGCTGATTTCCAGTGGCGTACCGCCCATGCCACCCATGCCATCCAAATGTTTAACCGTAATTTCTGCACCAGGTATATTTTTAACCTGATTTCGTAAGTCATCAATGATTTGATCTGTGGTACGTGTACGCTCTTTTGCATCTACTAGGGTAAGCTGTAGCTCTCCGCGGTTCGTAGCACTATTCGCTAGCACAGATACACCCGCACTCCCAATGGATACATACAATTCTTTTAGCTCAGGTACCTTTTTCACTATTCCTTCAAGTTCGTTAATAACTTTTTCCGTTTCCTGAATGCGCGTGTTATTAGCTAGTTTCGCAGCTACAGTAATTTTTCCTTGGTCCATGGAAGGAATAAATTCCGCTCCAATAAACGGTGTCAAAATGATAGCACCCACAAACATAAGGGCTACAGCAAGGTAAACGGTCTTACGCCAATTGATTGCCCATTTTAGGAATCTTCCATAGTAATGAGAAAGTTTCGTAAAGCCAATGTTAAACCATGTGATCGGATTGAAGCCCCGATACGTTCCAGAATGGTAGATTTCCTCATCCGGGATGCGTTTCAAAATTCGTGCAGACATCATAGGCACAAGAGCAATAGATGCTAAAAGTGCCGCTATATGTGAGTACACAACCGTTAGTGCCAATGGTCCGAATAATTGAGAAGCTAATCCTTCAACGAACATGATCGGCAAGAATACACAAATTTGGGCAAGAGCAGAAGCCATGACCGCTGTTCCCACCTCTTGGGAACCAAAGCGAGCAGCTTGCACCATTGATTTGCCTTCCTGTCGATGTCTGAAAATATTTTCTAGGATAACGACAGCGAAGTCAACCAACGAGCCTAGTCCAAGTGTTAAACCACCAAGCGAGATCAGGTTGATTGTCTGACCCGTAAAATACATTAAGCAGAAGGTAGCAATTACAGAAATCGGAATTACAACTGCAATAATTAAAACAGAGCGAACGCTATTTAAAAACAAGAGTAGAATAATGGTCGAGAATGCCGCCCCTATCAAGGCATGCTCAGCCACTGTGTAGATTGAATCTTTAATAAACTGTGAAGAATCCGTGATCATGGAAATCTCAGTACCTGGTGGCAGATTCTCCTTTAGCCTCTCAATCTCTACTTTGGCTGCATCTGCAACTTTAATGGTATTTCCACCTGAAGCTTTTGTAACAGAAATTCCTACAGTCGGTTTCCCATTATAATAACTGAACTGGGTTTGTTCCTTATACGTATCCTCGACAAAAGCAATATTTTTTAGCGGAATAGTTGAAGCACCAACCACTATAGGTGTTTCACCAATATCCTTAATCGTTGTATATTCTCCTTGGACGCGAATGCTTAGCTTTTTATCTCCTTCACGTACCATACCAGCTGCTCCAGAAAGGTTAGTCCCCATTAAAGCCTGCTGTACTTGTTCTAAAGTAATACCGTAAGCAGTGATTTTGTCAGAATCAAGCGTTACTTCAATGATACGTTCCTTCCCACCATTAACTCCGACAGAAGCGACTCCATCAATACGTTCAATTCGAGATTTAATAACATTATCAGCTAATTCCTTTAGCTTCGTAATATCATTATTACCTGTTAGTGCAAACGTCATGATTGGCTCACTATTTGGGTCTAGCTTAAGAACGCGCGGCGCTTTAGCCGTGTCTGGCAATGCTCCCCGCACCTGGTCTACCTTGTCACGCATGTTTAGCGTGGCTTGGTCCATGTTGGTGCCCCAATTAAACTGGACGATAACCTGTGAGGCTCCACTCATGGAAAACGACGATAACTTACTTACATTAGGAACAGTCCCTAATGCTTCCTCTACAGGCTTTGTTACTAATTTTTCCACTGATGCAGGTGTCCCGCCCTCAACCGAGGTTACAACAACAGCAACCGGCAGGTTCAGGTTAGGATAGAGTTCTACCGCCAATTTGGGTAGCGACACGAATCCAAAAATGAGGACGGCTAATGCCAGCATCACGATGGTTACGGGTCGATTAATCGCAAACCTTGAAATGTTCATCTCTGTTCCCTCTCTCCTTTAATAAGGAATGATATTTTTTCTCGAGATAATGATTGAGCAATTCTAAAGATTGAGTAATTTGTTTTCGTTCATGTTCCTTCATCCCCTCAAATAATTCGGGTAAGTACTGATCTTTCATTAGTGGAAATCGTTTTTGAAGCTGAGAAAAATCTTGAGCAAGAAAAACCCAGACTATGCGTCTGTCGTTATGATCTCGCTTGCGAATTACTAAGTTCGCTTTTTCCAAACGATCAATGATGCCAGAAACGGTGCTATAGGATAATTCTAGACTTTTACTTATTTCTCCAATTGTCTTCGGATTTTCTTTTACTTGATGAATCACCATAATCTGAGGTTTAGTAATGCCGCTCTCCACCAGCTCTTGTGTAAAAATCCCGATGTATAAATTCCACATGTCCATCAATCGATCAGTGAGCTCATTCATAGAATCACGGCAACCTCCTCCTACTGTTTTTATTTCGCTATACGAAACATTATGTCATGATGATTACCTTGTATCAAGAATTTTCCAAAGCTACTTATGCCTAAAAGCAGCTTCTGTCATTGGTCTAACTGATAATACGTAACTCCTTACAAAAAATTTCTCTTTCCAATAATTTGATGTGCTTTTTTGTGTGAATTATAGAAAAGTTTATCTTTTTTTCATTAGAATGTCGACAATCACGCGTAAACAGCATGCCCTTTCAACGTTTTACTCAGATAAATGCTCCTCCCTGCGTAACTTCAGCTTGAAAGCAAGCTGGGGACCGCTTCTTACCACCGAGTGCCCCCTCTATTGTCACTCCCTTGAAGAAGTTCGTTTTTATAAAATTTCCTTTTTAAAAATAATTGTAACTTTTCTTTTTTTATTCTCGACTTTGTATGTGAGCAAGAAAAATGAAAAGAAAAGGAAGATAATTATGAAAAAATCAACGAATAAAACAGTCTTGAGTCTTATGGCAGCTCTTATGCTTTCATCAACTCCGGTATGGGCTAGTGCCAAAACAATTTCAGAAGAACCTGAAAAAATTCAAACTATACAGGAGTTAGATCAGGTAGTAAAAAAATCCATCAAACAATTGACAGAGTTAACTCGAATTGAGGTTTTACCTTATTCTGAAGGAAAAACAAGAGTTGTTCTTTCTAAAGAAAAAGGTATGAAGTTCCCATCTGCTGATATCATAATAGATTCTAAGTCAGGGGTTATTCAAGAATTTGATATTAGAAAAAAAGATATTTATTCCGATGAACCAGCTAACAAAGAAATGGCCAAGGAAAAAGGAGAAGCTTTTCTGAAAAAACTTCTAGGTGATCGCGCTGATCAATATAAAGTCAAAGAAAAAATTGGAACTGGAGGAGGAGATGGCACTACTGATAGACACGCTTGGATTAACATCTCATTTAATCGTGTAATCGATGACATTGAACTTAAGGATGATCAATATTATCTTCAAATAAATCCAAATGGAGATATTATTGGTATGGAAAAGAGAAATGCAACCAGTTCTGATGAAGAACTACCAAAGCCGGAAAAACTAATCAGTAAAAAACAAGTAGAAGAAACACTGTCTAAAATGATTTTCTCTTATATTTCAGCAGATGATGGAAGAGTAGTCTATCTCTTTAACAGTACTCCCTACGTGAATGCTGAAACGGGAGAAAAAATCGGCACCTTCCAAGATACTTTCTACTCTGATGCCTATCCAGCAAATGCAAGTGGTAAAAAATTAGTAGCTCATACACCTGATGAGGCTGCTGAAATTCTACAGTCAGTATTAGGCTTTGATGTAAAAGGATTGACCTTAGCTGAAGAACCAGATAAGGACACTTTAGTGTATACATGGTACAAAAAAGACGAGGCTGTAGCTATGGTTAAGACAAAAGACGACCAAGTACTGTCAGTAGTAATCGATGATGAAAACAAAGATGATGAAAAAGCTGCAATCTCTCCGGAGAAAGGTCAAGAACTCGCTGTAAAAACTCTTCAAAAGTATTTAGGTGACGATGTAAAAGAATTAATCAATAAATCTTGGAAAACAAACAAAGGACCAGGCATTGTAATCCATTACAAAATCCATCAAGCTCATGAAGGAATTTTAGTTTCCGACCGTACTTATTCAGTAACAGTGAACCGTGCTACTGGCAAAGTAACAGCCATTCGCGGCCTAGGTACAACTTCTGACAAGCTACCAGACAAGGATTCTATTATTGACCCTGAAACAGCTACAAAAGCTCTACTTAAAGAAACTCCACTTACGCTTGTCTATATTACTGAAAAAACCACTGGCAATGAAGGAGACGCATATCTTGCCTATACAGTAGACAGAGACGTACGTATCAATGGAATTACTGGAGAACGAGAAGAAGAATAATCTATAAATAACCAATCACTCCAAAGCCATCCTTTTTGTTGAGGATGGCTTTTATCCAGGAGGGGAATTATGCCTTGACGGAAGACGAAAAGGAACATATCCAGCATATATACCGTACTCATTATCAGGACATCTATCAATTTCTAGTCTTTTTTACAGGCGATCAAAACGAAGCAGAGGATTTGACACAGGAGGTCTTTATTCGTCTGTTCCGCTCTTTGTCCAGCTATGATGGACGTTCTCCGCTAAAGCTATACATACTTTCTATTGCTCGTTATACAGCAATCGATCATTATCGTAAAAAAAAGCTTAAATATGTCTTTTCAGACTATTGGATAAAAAAAATACCGGCCACATTTGGATTACCTGAAAAAGAATTACAGCAGAAGGAATTACAGCAGAACCTACAGCAAATCTTTCAGTCACTGAAGCCGAAGCATAGAATGGTCATTATCCTCCGCGGTTTACGCGAGCTTTCGATTAAAGAAACTGCGGAAATTTTAGGGTGTAGTGAGGCAAAAGTAAAAGTCGACTACCATCGTGCCCTGAAGATTATGCAAAAGAAATGTCTTATTCCCACGATGGGAGGATTATACGATGAACTTGCCAAGTGAAAAAGAGATTTTACACGCTTTAAAGCAAAGAGAAGATTTACAACCGCGATCTCAATTTGTAGAAGAGTGTGAAGTAGCAATTATCAAAAGGCTTGCAAAAAAGAAACGTACCCACATCTGGTATCTTCGAACTGTGAAAATATCCTGTATCGGCGCTGCCGTCATGCTAGTGATGTGGCTTGGCTCTCCTCTGCGTTATCAGCCATTGGAATGGTCACAAACAGAGCCTATTGTCACAGAACCGTTACATAACGAACCCCTACCTTCTATTCCCAAACCTCCTATAGAGAAAAAAGGGCCAACGATTCGTCCAACTGTTCCGGTTCCTACACCCACTCCGATCCAAGTTCCAGATCGAGTACCAGCACTACCCTTAGTATCAGATCGAGATCACAAGCCAGTGCCAATTCTTGATTCTGATCAAGTTAAAGAAAAGATATCAGAGTCGGTTGTGGATAAAAAAGAGGTCCCTTTTGTAGAACAGCACCAAATGACTGAGTTTGAACAAATAGCGTTCGATTATCTAAAGCCAAGGCTTGGAGATTCTATCAATAACTTTCAAAGCTTTGTTGGTACAAAAGGAAAAGTAACAGGTCAAGTAGTATATTATCGAATGGTTCACAATACTCCTATTCTCGATCAAAATATAAATCTATCAATAAGTGTCCAAACAAAAAACGTATATTCTACTATTCAAGGTAATATTATGGAAGGAATTGATCCACATCATTTCCCTCTCCCTAAAGATGTATTGCCAAAAACAGAAGTAGAAGAATTTCTTGAAAAAGAGATGCGCCTTGTTTATTTGAAAACAGAAGCAAACCAGTATGTATTAGGATACCAACCTGCTATCTATGGATATATTGATGCAAAGAACGGTGAATGGCTAGATTCGTCATATAGACAGCTTGATAAATCAAGTGAAAGGACTATTCTCCTTACTTCAACAGAGCAATTATCTGCTAAGTCCGAAGAAGAAGCACAGTCAATCTTAGCTGATTTGTTCACTGTGAACACGCAAAAAATTAGCATGCAGAGTAGTTCATCCTATAAAAAATCTCAAAAATATATTTGGGTAGACGAAACAGGAAAACGTGGGAGTATGGAGGTAGATTGGTCCAGTGGTCAGCTTCTAGAATATTTTTATAAACCTGAAACAAATCATACTTCTACTCAAATAAATAAAGCAGAAGCTCAGCAAAAGGCGATCACTCTACTCGAGCATATCGTTCCCGTACAAATAAAAGAGCTTAATTTAGACATCAGCAAGGAAATGACTAATAATTCTTCCATTACTTTTACTTTTTATCCCGTTTATGAAGGAGCTCCTGTGATAAGTCATCCTTATCATGTCACAATTGATATGAATACAGGTACAATCACGAATTATCAGGGTAGCTCTTTTGATCCGGAATTGTTACCTAAACAAACAAACATACTTTCAATTAAAGAAGCCACACAGGCCTATATTAAGACCTATCCGTTTCAGCTAGCTTATATCTTGCCTACTCACAATGAAGCGCCTAGTTTGGTGTATACTTCTTTACCAGTAAATATCGACCGCCATACCATTGGTGCAAAAACGGGGCAACTGCTAAAGGATACAGACTAATCATAAATCAGCCACCT
>ENA-UOTW01000019-UOTW01000019.1-synthetic-metagenome-genome-assembly--contig:-NODE-19-length-68602-cov-38.343472_pt1 | contig 68602 bp, 64 predicted proteins | sample MGYA00238141_ERZ746978 | MGnify/ENA primary metagenome ERZ746978 (study PRJEB28755, sample SAMN02352454) | synthetic metagenome | study: EMG produced TPA metagenomics assembly of the Artificial... | reverse complement strand
ACGGACAGTCTGTGAATCCGTATATGTTTGCTGGTGGACAAGTAAAAAACGACTAATAAAAAAGGGCTAAATGCCCTTTTTCTCAAGAATGTTAGTGAGGACAGCTTAATATAAGCTGGTTGTCTTTTTCAAAGACAGTATTTTCGTTAAATGTAATCGTTGGAGAAAATTCAATTTCATTTGCTGATAATTTATATATTTTTGTTTTATTTTGTGAGATAGATCACAAGATAGATTTTAAGAGTGTTGATTTGTTCAACATCGTATAGATGGCTTAGAAAAAATTGCGAAATTATTTGCATAGTTTATCAAAATTAAGTACCATTTCAGCACTATGTAAGTCATAGTTAAGTAGTAACACTTAAACAATCATTTGAAGAGTTAATAGTACATATTAACAAAGATTAGTGACAGTAATCATTTTGTTCTTTGTAGCAATTTAACTAAAGATGTAGCTTGCCAATCGAACTTTTGTGCGAGCTTTTTTAGTCAAAAAATTGAGGAGGAACGCACTATGAAAACATCACACAAACTAACATATGTTGCAAGTTTTATGATAGGCATGGGATCAATTTTGAATATTGGCTCTATTTTCACTCCTATAAATGTACGTCCTGCAAGCGATGATCAAATAAAATTAAAAGAGGATTGGGACGCTGTAGGTGGTTATTTGTATAAAGCAATGAGAAAGTCAGAAGATGCAGGAAAAACAACAGGATGAAGCTGACTTAGTAGCACAGGATAACAACAATGAAATAGTTCAAAAAGTTGTTAAAACACCAGAGTTACTTGAGCAAGTTTTAGGAACACCTGAAGCAAGTGGTGTGATATCTTTACTTGTTCAGCAACAAGTTAGTCATTCGGGTCCCCTTCCGATGGCTCAAGAAATCCAGAAATATAATGAAGTTATCCCAAACGGGGCTGACAGAATTATGAGATTAGCTGAAAACGAGCAAAAAAATCGTTATTCTATCCCTAAATGGTCTTTATTTATTAGAGGGTTAGGTTTAGTTTTTGCTATGATAAGCGTTGCATTGGTTGTTTTCTTTTGCTTTTCCCTGATGGAAAAAGGGCAGTATGGGTTGTCAGTTACTGTTATGATTAGCGTCCTTGTTGCGTTAGCAGGTGTATTTGCAGTTGGAAAAATAGTAACACCTCACACGGACAAGAATACAAACGAAGAATAAATCTTAATCCCACTTTACACAGTGGGATTTTTGTTTTATATTTTAAAACAAGGTCTCAAAAGCCTTTTGTACAACGGTTATCTCAATTCACCCCGTTAGTGTGATTTTTTTGTATCTAAAATTTGTGCTTCTTTCTCTATCAGCAAATTTAGGCAAGAAAAGAGATAGACAATTTAATTCAATGATCGAGAGTGTGAGGAATACAATACCGCAAGGGAATAACTCCGCCAGATTGTACACTGGTTTTGAGCTCTCGATAACCCTAATTCGATTAGGGTACTTCTCTCAAAAGGAATGTACTATGTCAAATTTATCTATTCTCAATAAATCAATCCGTGTTGTTGATGGTCTCTACTCTTTAACTGATTTACATAAAGCGAGCGGTAATGAAACTAAACATAAACCTACTTTCTTTTTACGCTTAGATCAAACTAAAGATCTTATTGCTGAAATTGAGAAAGAAAGCAAGTTGCAGATCTGCAACTCGGTCAAAGTTATTCATGGTGGTGTTAATTCAGGCACATACGCTTGCGAAGAATTAGTTTTATCTTATGCAATGTGGATCAGCCCTAAATTCCACTTAATTGTCTTAAGAGCCTTTTTAGCAATGCACAGAGGCGAAGTAAAACCACAGCAATTAGCTTTACCTGAACCAAAACCACGTGGAATTTTACTCGATGAAGAAGCATTTTATGTTGTTGCAAAAGCAATAGCTAAATTAAATGAATCTACATTTGAGTGGGAAAAAATGATGGATTTGTTTTCAGAACTTGAAAGCCACAGAAACTATAAAACAGCATTTAATCTCGGTGTTGCTAGTTATAATCTTGCACAAAGTTCAGAGAAAATCATCATGAAAAATCTAGTGCAGATGAGAAATAAAGTATGGAAAAAAGAGATTGAAGACTTTATTTTTTCTAACCCACATCTACAAAATCATACAGAAAATAAACTAGTTCACTACTTACGTTAAAACTCCCGAGAAACCGACCGCACTTTTTATAGTGCGGTTGAAAAAGTAGGATTATTTTTTTGCTATGTTTGAAGATAAGTGTTGATTTGGGAGTTTGACGAGAATTTGACAAAATAGACGACAATATATGTCAATAGATGTGAATCTGAGATGTGATTTTGAGTTGTCTGCGTGCGTAGATCGTTGATTTATAAAGTGTTATTAATTACCTATATTAAAATATTGGCGGTCTCCAAAACCGGGTGTTGGGAGTTCGAGCCTCTCCGCCCCTGCCATTATTATGTAGATAAAGTCGTAAGTAAATCATTAACTTACGGCTTTTTTGTTTTCTAAAAATCGTCTCAATATTATCATTTTCACAACTTATATTTCGTGTGTATAAGATAGTATGACGAAAATTTGACTTAATCCGAGTGTTCCAGTGCGGTCTCTTTTATAGAAATGTTGTTAGGTAGTATCTGATCGGCATGCTAGGACAAATGAGAAGGGATAAAAAAGCGTGGTTCGATAAATATCAAACCACGCTTTTTTATATGTGTCGTTATAATCCTAAAGCTTGTTTCATTAATTCTGTTTTGACAAGGCTAAATTTATCAGTTGCACTCAATCCAATGCCCCTGATCATTTTCTTGATTGGATGATCTCCATGGAAAAGATCTTTTAAGCCTTGCATGACAAGTAACATTTTCATGGCCTCTTTTTTCTGTTTACGTTCATAGTGGCGTAAATAACGATATTGTCCAATATCCACATCTGCTTTTATATTTTCTTCTATTGTCCGCGCCAATTCGATAACATCTTGTAAGCCTAAATTGACCCCTAAACCTGCTAGAGGATGAATAGTGTGTGCTGCATCACCTACGAGCGCAATTCTATTTTGAGCAAAATCACGGGCATAACGTGCTGTTAACTTAATCGCTTGTCTTTCCCCTTGAACTTGACATAATCCCAGATGCATATCAAAGGCGACAGATAATGCGCGATTAAATTCTTCTTCATCACATTGTGCAAGGTGTTCTGCTTGTTCTCCAGGTTGTGACCAAACTATCGAACAAAGGTGTTGTTGATGTAAGGGTAAGAAAGCAAGGATACTGTCTTTTGAGAAGATCTGGCGTGCGCAATGTTGGTGCGGTTCTGTGGTTGCCACATTACAAACTAATGCATGATGTCCATAATCTCTAAAAACAAGTGGAATGTTTGCTTGTTTGCGTACCCAAGAGTTTGCACCATCGGCAGCCACTAATAATTTGGTGGCGACCATTTGACCATCATTGAGTGAGAGCATTGCGTGGCTCTCGGTTAAGCCTAATGTTTGTGGAAGTGCGGTGAGTATTTCGATATTTTTTTGTTGATTCACTTTTTGCCATAATGTTTGCTGAATTACGTGGTTTTCAACAATATGCCCTAAGTGAGAAATGCCTAATCCTACGGTCGTGAAATGAATATGAGCAAAGCTATCTTTTTCCCATACGTGCATGGCATTGTATTCCGTTGCTCGTATGTGCGTGATGTCTTGCCAGACACCAAGTTGAGTCAGTAAATGCTGGCTCGCCAGGTTTAACGCACTCACGCGATGAGTAACTGTTTCTAGTGGGGTTGTTGGCGGGAATGCCTCAATCAGCGCAATGCGTAGTGGTGCGTTAGCGAGGCGAGCAGCGAGAGCGAGCCCAACCATGCCACCACCGACAATAACCAGATCAAATGTTTTCATGTTTAAGTCCACCCTAATGCCAGTTTGGCAAAATGTTGTCGCAATAAGGTTGATTGCGACAGTGTCATTAAGCCAAGTGTTCGTCCAAATTGTAATGGTAATAAATGATTTGCAAAGATAGAAAGTAAATCATCAGTTAAGCGTAGCGTTTGCTGTTGATCTGACTGACGTTGTTTTTCATATGCTTGTAAATGTGCGTAAGTACCGATATCTTTTTGTTGTAGATAATGTGTGGCGACCACATCGGCGAGGGTCATCACATCGCGAATGCCTAAATTGAAACCTTGCCCCGCAATCGGATGCAGCGTTTGGGTGGCATTGCCAATTAAAGCAATGCGCGGCTGGATATGTTGTTCGGCTTGATATAGATTCAATGGATAAGTAAAACGTTGTCCACATTGTAGCAGTTTACCTAGACGCCAGCCGAAACGATCTTGTAAGGCAGATAAAAACGCCTGATCATTGAGTGTCATTAATTGTTGAGCATCTTTAACACACCAAACTAATGACATCAGATTGTCTTGCATTGGCAATAAAGCAAGCGGTCCTTCATCGGTAAAACGCTCAAAAGCGCGATACTGATGATCTTGTTGTACCAAGATATTGGTGATGATCGCTGTTTGGCGATATTCGCGTACGACTTTCTGTGCGATATTAGCGGCTTTGGCGACCAAGGATTGTGTACCATCTGCGCCAACTAAAAGTTGACCACGTAAAGTGCGGTGATTTTTCAGCTTGATTTCGACATGCGCGTCATTTCGTGTGATGTTCTCAATCTCAATCGGTGCAAGGTAGTCAATATGCGTGTATTCTTGAATGACATTGAGGAGTATTTGCCCTGCTTGGGTTAATTCAATGACTGCACCTAATTGGGGCAAATTAAACTCTTGTGCCCTGAATTCCAGCAAACCACTATGCCCTTTGTCAGACACGTGGATCTTATGAATGGGGGTGCTGACGGGCTGCAAACGTGACCAAAGATGCGGTGACTGAGGTAATTGGATTTGCGCAAAACGCTGGCAACTACCGTCAGATAAAGCAATACAACGCGCATCAAAGCCACTTTGTTGGTGATGATGAGTTACTTGCTTTTCAAGGACAGCAATTCTCATTTTCCCCGCTGTTTTGCTACTGAGTGCAAGGGCTAGCGTTGTTCCGGTCATCGCCCCACCTACAATAATCACATCGTAGTTTGCTGCTTCAAGCATAAAATGATCCTTTATTTGACCGCCATTAATTTTTCAATCTCATCGATTTCTTTTGGTACAGCACTAGTGAGATTTTTATTACCGTATTCGGTGATTAGCAGGTTATCCTCAATTCTGATACCAATTCCTTTGTATTGCTCAGGGACATCCGCTTGTTCTGAAATATAAAGCCCCGGTTCAACTGTCAATACCATACCGACTTCAAGTGGACGGTCACGTACTTTACTATTGCGGTTATTATTCTGCTGATCTTTGCTGTAGCTACCAACATCATGGACATCAAGCCCTAGCCAGTGACCTAGCCCATGCATATAAAATTGGCGATAGGTTTCATTTTGGATCAGGGTTTCTACATCACCTTGTAAAATACCTAATTTCACTAAGCCTTCCACTTTGATCCGAACGACTTCATCGTTAGCTTGTTGAATAGAATTGCCTGGTACTAATAATTCAATCGCCCGTTTTTGTGCTTTTAACACGATGTCATAAATTTCTCGTTGTGCTTGGCTAAATTTTCCATTCACAGGGAAAGTGCGTGTAATATCGCCTGCATACATCGCAAACTCACAACCCGCATCAATCAGCACTAAATCACCATCTTTTAGTGGCATATCATTTTCAGTGTAATGCAGAATACAGGCATTTTCACCACCGGCAACAATCGCATTATAAGATGGAAAACGCGCACCAAAACGGTTAAATTCATGCAATAACTCCCCTTCAATTTCATATTCAAGGCGATTTGGACGTGTTTTTTGCATAGCTCGAATGTGGGCCAAGGCACTGATTTGTCCGGCTTGTTGCATAAGGGCGATTTCGTTGTTAGATTTGAATAAGCGCATTTCATCTAACATGCCTTTCCAACAAAGGGTTGTTTCTAAATTGATATCATTTTCAACTAATAGTGCATCGCCCCAAGGGTGAAGTGCGTTAACATGATAAAGTGCGGTACTTTTTGCTAAAATTTTAGGCAACTCGGTATGAAAATCTTCAATTGAGAAGGCACGATCTAATTGCAGCTTTTGGGGAGCATTGGCTACACCTAAACGGCGACCATCCCAAGTTTCACGTAAGGGATCGGAAGGACGAACAAAAATAATGCTTTCGGTTGTTTGTCCATGTTTAGCCAGAATCAAGACGGAATTGGGTTCATTAAACCCAGTTAAATACCAAAAATAGCTGTCTTGACGGAAAGGATAAGTACAGTCGTTGCTACGGCGTTTTTCAATTTCAGAGAAAACGATAAGTACAGAATCCTCTTGCATTTGTTGAAAGACACGATGGCGGCGTTCAGCAAATTCTTCTTGAGGAATCGCAGCCATATAAGCTAAATCCATTTTATTCTCCTTTATCATCTCACTTAATGTAATACGGGTTTTTGTTCAGGGAGTTGGGGTTGAAAATGCGTGAATAACAAACAAGCTAGAGTACGGACATATTCAATGATTTCTTCTAATGCTTCGCTGAGTTCTTCTTTATCGTCACTTTCGTCGTAACCGAGTTGACAGATATCGTGTAAGTCATCAATAGCTTCACCAATATCACCTTTCTCTTTATCTAATTTCGGTTGGGCGAGCCCCAAACCAAGTAAGAAATGGTTTGTCCATTCGGATAATGCATCGGCACGAGTAAAGACGTCATCTTCATTTTCAGGTAACCATAATTCAAAGTCAAAACCATCAATATCGGCTAATTTCTTGCTGATGTGTTGCTGTATTTGAGTGACTTCTTGCAACAGTGCGGTGGGATAAGCGTGATTTTCATTCGTAAATTGGAAAAGCAGGGATTGCCAACTTTGATCGTGGATGCCCCCGCAGATTAGACCTGTGAGAAAACCATGTAATTCTGCGGCAGATAAAGCGATACCGGCGGTTTTTAATTGTTGAGAAAAGTCGGAATACGACGACATACTTGTATCCTTAGGTTATGCTGTAATAAATTCTGTTCAGTTTACCACTCTACGACTAGGCAACCAATAATTAGACGGATTTTTTTAGCTATGGCATAATGTCGCCATCCTAAATCCTGATAATTACGCTGAATGGAGGCGAGATGTCGTCTAAAAGTATTGAGTTACCTGTATTAGGGCAGGTTTTACGTTTAAATTGTCCAGAAGAGCAGCATGAAGCATTAAAACAAGCCGCAAGAGAGCTTGATTTACGCGTCAGTGAAATGAAAGAACGCACAGGGATTTTACAGTTAGAACGCGTGTTGTCGATTGTTGCGTTAAATTTAAGCTATGAATTATTACAAGCACAGCAAAAGACCACCTCAATTGAGGCGTTATTACAGCACCGCATTCAACAACTTGATCATTCTCTTGAAAGCATTTTAACCCAAAAAGTGAACAATTAATTTGCGATTAGGGTGACGGAAAGTGAGATGTGTGAATTATCGCTAGTCAATCACCTTAAATTAAGCTAGTATTAAGTAAAGATTACCTGAGGTGTTTGCCAGTGGGTTATGTCCCTGAGCCGATACTTTTATTTTATGAATCGGTTTCTAATTGTTGGTGTGCATGCTTAGCTTGACTAAGAAGCCTAAAAATAGTTATAACTGATTCCCTTGAACCGTTGGGTTCAAGGACTGAGACTTGCAGCGGCATCTCGGGTTCTTCCCTTACAACCAAGATCCATGAATACCGATTCTCTGCTTCGCCAAAAAATTCGAAATGACATTCGAAAACGTCGTCAAAAACTCACCGCACTTGAGCAACAACAAGCTGAACAGTCTATTACACAACAAGCATTGCAGTTGATTGCACAGAAAAAAGCAAACACAGTAGCGCTTTATTTATCTTTCGATGGAGAAGTATCTACTCAGCAGCTCATTAGGTGTTTATGGCAGCAAGGCATACAAGTTGCTGTACCTGTTTTGCATCCTTTTTGTCCGGGGCATTTGTTGTTTTTACGCTATCATCCAGAATCGGTTATGTATAAGAATTCATTTGGTATTTTAGAACCTCAACTCAATGTTCAAGACGTTGTACCAATAAGCGCGCTAGAGATAATTTTTACGCCTCTTGTTGCTTTCGATAAACAAGGGAATCGTCTTGGAATGGGCAGGGGATTTTATGATCGCACGTTACAAGGTTGGCAGGAAAAATCTTTTATCCCTATAGGACTTGCACATGCCTGTCAATTTGTTGACCATTTACCTAGCCAAGCTTGGGATATGCCACTTGCACAGATTTTGATTGCAGAATAAATGACATAAAAAAATAGGACAAAGTGTAACACTCGTCCTATTTTTAAATCATAAGTGGTTTATTGTTTTAATAAGCCTTCGGGCTCCGCTGGTTTTTCGATTTCAGCAAAGGTTCTGCCTTTATTGGCTTCGATAATCGCGGCAGTTTTGGCAGCCAGATCGTTTAAATTCATTTTTTCGTAAGCCTCTTGCATCAGCGGTAAAGCTTCATAAGTTGCTTGTGTATCTGGATATTGTTGTAGCATGCCTACAACACGATTTGCCACAGCAACATGTGCATCACGTTTCGCATAGAATTTGGCAATCGCTAATTCATGACGAGCAAGGCTGGCTTTAATATACGCCATGCGAGCAAGCGCGTCTTGTGCATAAGGACTGTTTGGGAAATTTTGCACTAGGGTCTGGAAGTTCGCGAATGCGGCTTTGATTGAGCTACTTTCACGTGTAGCGCGATCGATTCTAAATAAATCCTGAATATAGTTATCACCTAATGCTGCATTCGTTAAGCCCGCCATATAAAGGACATAATCTAAATTTCGGCTTGTCGGATATTGTTGGAAAAAACGATCAGCTAAGACTAAAGTTTGTGTATAATCTTGCGTTTTATAATTTGCATAAATCAAATTTAATAGTGTTTGTTCACTATAACTACTACCAGGGAAATGGCTACGGACAGCATCCAAATAACGGATTGCTTGTGAATAATCTCCGTTTTGTAAATGCGTTTGACCAACATTATAAAGCTCTTGTTCTGGACGCTGTTCAACATCTTTAGAGCCGGAACACGCAGTGATAGCAAATGCGGTTAAAGCAATAAACGTGAACGATTTTAATTTACGCATTAGATAATCCTTATTTTTACGAGCAATGATAAATGAGTTACAATGACTCATTATTGTATATAACATTATTAAATAAGCAAACCTCATTCATGGATTTTTTTATTTATGGCACAAATCACCCTTTCAGCTGAAATTCAGCTATCTCAACTGGGACAACGGTTAGACCAAGCTTTAGCTGAATTGTTCCCAGATTATTCTCGTTCTCGCTTAAAAACGTGGATTGAACAGGATTTAGTTCACGTCAATGGCGACGTTGTGAACGTACCTCGTGCCAAGGTTTATGGAGGCGAGCAAATTGAAATTGTGGTGGAGATTGAAGATGACACCCGTTTTGAGCCTGAGAATTTACCGCTAAATATTGTGTACGAAGATGACGATATCTTAGTGATTAATAAACCTAAGGATTTCGTTGTGCATCCCGGTGCGGGTAATGCCTCTGGGACCGTATTAAATGCTTTACTTTATCATTATCCTGCTATTGCAGAAGTACCTCGTGCGGGCATCGTACACCGTTTAGATAAAGATACAACGGGATTAATGGTGATTGCGAAAACCATTCCTGCACAAACAAAATTAGTACGAGATTTACAAAAGCGTAAAATTACCCGCGAATATGAAGCCATTGTTTGTGGCATCATGACGAAATGCGGTATGGTGGATCAGCCGATGGCACGTCATCCGACGAAACGTACGCATATGGCAGTACACCCTATGGGGAAACCGGCGGTGACCCATTATCGCATTATGGAGCGCTTTCGCAACTATACCCGTTTGCGTTTACGTCTTGAAACCGGGCGAACCCACCAAATTCGTGTGCATATGGCACATATTGCCCATCCTTTATTAGGTGATCAAACCTATGGTGGACGTCCACGACCGCCGAAAAATGCCAGTGAAGAATTGATGCAAACTTTGCGTGATTTTAAACGTCAAGCATTGCACGCGATTATGCTTCGTTTAGAACACCCCATTACAGGTGAGCTGATGGAATGGCATGCGCCTTTGCCGACAGATTTCGTGGAATTAGTCGAAGCATTAAAAGCGGATTATCAATTACATCAAGACGATTTAGATTATTAATAGGTGATCGAATGGATGTACTCAAACCCAATTGGCATGCGCCAACGCATGTTCGTGCGTTTAGTACTTTAACGCAAGGTGGATATAGCTCGCCACCTTATGCGAGTTTGAATTTAGGTGATCATGTAGGCGATGATCCAAAAACAGTGGAACGTAACCGCACTTTATTGGTCGACACGTTAAAATTACCCCAATTCCCACGTTTTTTAAACCAGATACACAGCACACATGTACTGACTCTACCTACAACAGCGCATAATTTCGAAGCAGATGCCGTGTATAGCAACCAAGCAAATCAAGTCTGTTTAGTTATGACAGCTGACTGTTTACCAGTGTTGTTGACAAATACAGCGGGAAATGAAGTTGCAGCGGCACATGCAGGCTGGCGAGGACTGTGTCATGGAATTTTAGAGCGAACGGTGGAGAAATTTAATACGCCTGCCGAGCAACTTATTGCTTGGTTGGGACCGGCGATTAGTCAGCCTCATTTTCAAGTGGGCAAAGAAGTACGGGAACAATTTATACAGCAAGATCCTGATGCTGAGCGCGCTTTTTTACCAGATCCTGATGTTAAAGAAAGATATTTAGCAGATTTATATTTATTAGCTACACAACGCCTCAATAGACTAGGCATTCGCCAAGTCAGCGGTGGCGACTATTGTACATTCGCACAGAAAGAGAAATTTTTTTCATATCGACGAGAGCAACGAACTGGTCGTATGGCAAGTTTAATTTGGTTTGAATAACAAGCATTACCTCAATAAGCGTGTGCGGTGAAAAAAACTGGATTTTTCACCGCACTTTTTATTTCAATAGCCCGATTATTTCGTTAAAACAGAATATTGAAACCAACATTAAGCTGATTATCTTTAAATTGTTGTTTTCCTCTTTGGTGTGTGGTGTCTAGCCAAAAGCGCAGATGACGACCAAATTGAGACGCGATACCCGCCTTATACTCAAATAGCTGTTTTGCTCCTTCAATATGGTTTACTACGTCATTGATGGTGATGCCGTAGTCTTTTGCGTGATGTAGCCAATTCACCTCAAAGTAAGGTTTTAAATTCCATTGCGTGTTTAAGAAATGGCTATCTAAACTGAATCTGACACCAAGACGTGTTTGTGTATTTTGCTGCCCTATATAATGAATCAGCGTCTGTTGTGGATCTCTATGCTGTTTGCTATTTAGCTTTTGCCAAATAAATTGTGCTTGAGGCTGAATATTGAAGCTATGTTTCAGATCTGCTACGGTATATTGAACGAGTGGCAAGTGATAGCCTAGCTCAAGTGAGGTGCTCAGTCCCTGTGTACGATAGTTATCGTTAGATGAGGCTGGATTGATCACTTGATTTTTGAACCATTGATATTGTAGCCAACTGTCAATGTATAAGCCGGTGTCATCATTTGGGTTTTGATACCAAGTACCATAAACACCAAGTGCATAACCTTGTACTTTGCCGCGTGAAGTCCCGACACGAGATGAGCGTGTTTTACTGCTTTGTTTGGCGTAGCCGAACATCACACCGGCATGATAATGTGCTTGATTAATAACAGTTTTGCCTAATTGCGTGACATAACGTTGGGCTTTTGTTGTGTTTTGGTTATCACGCATTCGATTATGATTTGTTCCTTCAACAGCACGTATCCAAAATGTTTTGTCGGCAGATTGATTTAAAAAATGATGACGAGATAAACGGTCTTCAAGACGTAGTTGAAAAAGCTGGTGGGCAGCATAGAGGTTATTAGCATAGCTTGCCATTTCTGCGCGATAGCTTGGTGTCCCCCCAATGTAGCTAGTCAAATACCAATTATCTTGGTTGGTTTCATGTCGTTTCTCAAGATGATACACAAACGCACCTTTTGACAGATAATTATCAATGACAAACGCATTGTCTGTGGAGGTGTTTGTTTCAATAATTTTGACACCGTTGACTGCGTTTTCTGCATCAGCGCCAATATGGTGAATCGCGACGCGTGTTTTCCCTGTTGCATTGCCTCGAATGAATAAAGTGTCGGTTGGATTCGTCGTACCATTAAAATCCGCAGATAAATGGAGCGTACCGTTATGTCCTTGGTAATCCTCATTGATAGTCACATTTTTAAACACCGGTGTCGGTTCATGATGTGCGAATGTAAACTTACCCTGATGGGTGAATTTACCGTTTAATTCATAATCACTGGCAAACATCAATTCACTTTTTTCACCTAATATGATATTTGCAGCCGTTAAGCTACCTTGTTTCAAGACGAGTTGCCCTGATTCGGCATATATTGTTTCTTTAAAAATAAAAGGATCGGATAATGTCCATTTTTCGCCACGCATCGTAAGGGGATGAAAATTCTGGAATTTATTTTTACCGTACAATAATCACTGTTCTTCCCCTGTTTCTGTCAAAATTAATTGATTGTTTTTACCGTTAGCGCTCGTAGCCACGAACCCGTCAATTTCTGACCCGGTTTTGAGAATCAGTTCTACTTTTTCACTGCCCGTTAACCCAATAGCACGGCTTTGTTTGGTTAGGTCGTTCTGGCTAAAACTGATCTTGCCTGCATTGATGAGAGAAACAGATTCTCCGCCCAATGATACGACGGTTTTAGTGGGATCACTGCTTTCGAGGTTACCACTATTCATGAAGTCTATCTTGTTCGCATTTTGGATAAAAACAGCACTGTGACCAAGCGATTTGATATTGCCACGATTTTGTAAATCAGCATGAGTCGTGTATCTAATTGCGACGGAAGGGATAACTTTACTTTTAGAAAGAATAGTGCCTTCATTATTGATATGAGTGAATTTACCATTGTCTAACCAAATACTCGGTCCGCCATTCGCTAAGAGTTGCGCCTCCTTACCGAGATTATGTACTTCGTAAACCACTTCTGTTGGCGTTTTTAAAGTACTTTCAGCAAGTGTGCCTGCTCGTTTAAAATAACGAGAGCATATCGCACACTCATTGCCACCTAAGCCATCTGTTCGAATTTCGCCATAATTTGTAACATGCAATTTCTCAGTAATATTGCCCCATTGTGCATCAATCGCGCTGGTGGTACCAGCAGGAGCTGAGCTAATCAGTTTGCCATGGTTAATAATTTCCGCACTGCGCGCATTATTTCTTTCAGGCGCATTGACTTTATAATCTCCATTTTCTAAATGTAGATGATTTGTCAGACGGTATCTTTTATTATCTTCTAAAACGGCTAGGTGGCGGGAATAAGATCGGGTTTTATCGCCATCTATGGTAATGATATGTGTGTCAGTTGCCGTGTCTATTTCTTCTGTAACTGTGCATCCCTCACCACAAGATGTTGTATTAACGGATGACCAAACATTTGACGATAAACAAAGGGAGGTGAGAATTAGTGGTAAAGAAGACTTTTTTAGATGAGTCATGTTAAACGTCCTGTATTAACGTAATTTTGTTTTTTGTTATGTATGAATTTTATACAAAATAGATTTTTGGTTCAATAATTGAGCTAAAATTACGTAAAAATAATAGGTGTTAAATTTCTTTAATCAATAGGCTCAAAGTATTGTAAAATTACGCGTCGAATCTGCAAAAGTGCGGTGATTTTTATCAGGATTTTATATGACAGACAGTATTAAATTAGAAATAGAACAATTACGCCAAACGCTACGTTATCATGAATATCAATATCATGTCTTAGATAATCCACAAATTCCTGATGCGGAATACGATCGTTTATTTCATCGTTTAAAAACGCTGGAACAACAATATCCACAATGGTTTAGCTCGGACTCTCCTACACAACGAGTGGGTGCGAAACCCCTTTCTGCGTTTGCGCAAGTGCAACATGAAATGCCTATGCTGTCCTTGGATAATGCATTTTCAGATGAAGAGTTGCATGCTTTTGTCAAACGTATTCAAGACCGTCTGGTTTTTTCCCCTAAATTACTTGAATTTTGCTGCGAACCGAAATTAGATGGGTTGGCGGTCAGTATTTTGTATGTAGATGGAAAATTGACACAAGCAGCGACCCGTGGTGATGGGAGTACAGGAGAAGACATTACGTTAAATATTCGCACAGTACGTAATATCCCTTTGCAATTGTTAATGGAAAATCCACCGACGCGTTTGGAAGTACGTGGAGAAGTCTTTATGTCGCAAGCGGGCTTTGAGGCATTAAATGAAAAGGCGTTAGCCAGAGGGGAGAAGAGCTTTGCCAATCCACGTAATGCGGCAGCGGGATCATTGCGTCAGTTAGATCCGCGAATTACTAGCCAACGTCCGTTGCTATTAAACGCGTATAGCATTGGTGTCGCAGAGGGGATTGATTTACCTGATACCCATTTTGAACGCTTACAATGGTTAAAATCCATTGGCATTCCGGTGAATAATGAGATTCAGTTATGTGAAGGGACGGAAAATGTGCTCAATTTCTACCGCACGATTATGCAAAAACGGAGCACTTTGGGCTATGACATTGATGGGACAGTGATTAAAGTCAACGATATTGCTTTACAAGAGGAATTAGGTTTTATTTCGAAAGCGCCACGTTGGGCAATTGCCTATAAATTCCCAGCACAAGAAGAATTGACAGTATTAAATGCGGTGGAGTTTCAAGTGGGGAGAACCGGTGCAATTACACCCGTCGCGAAGTTACAACCTGTGTTCGTCGCAGGCGTGACGGTCAGTAATGCGACACTGCATAATGGCGATGAAATTGCACGTTTGGATGTGGCAATTGGTGACACGGTGATTATTCGCCGCGCGGGAGATGTGATTCCACAAATTATTGGTGTGTTACATGAAAAACGCCCAGCCAATGCAGAGAAGATCGTTTTTCCGACAGAATGTCCGGTTTGCGGTTCGGTGATTGTACGTATTGAAGGTGAGGCCATTGCTCGTTGTACGGGCGGTTTATTCTGTGCGGCACAACGTAAAGAAGCATTGAAACATTTCGTCTCACGTAAAGCCATGGATATTGATGGTGTTGGGGCAAAACTTATTGAACAGTTGGTGGACAGAGAACAAATTCATACCCCAGCGGATTTATTTAAATTAGATCTCAACACGTTGGCTCGTTTAGAGCATATGGGGCTTAAATCTGCGCAAAATGCCCTCGACAGTTTACAGAAAGCGAAAAAAACGACTTTAGCGCGTTTTATTTTTGCGCTAGGTATTCGTGAAGTGGGCGAGGCCACCGCACTCAACTTAGCCAATCATTTTAAGACCTTAGAGGCATTAAAAGAAGCGACGCTGGAGCAACTACAAGAAGTACAAGATGTGGGCGAAGTGGTCGCTAATCGGATTTTTGTGTTCTGGCGTGAACCGCATAATGTGGCAGTAGTCGAGGATCTGATTGCGCAGGGCATCCATTGGGAAGCCGTAGAAGTCAAAGATGTTGGAGATAACCCATTTAAAGAGAAAACAGTGGTGTTAACTGGCACCTTAACGCAAATGGGGCGGACTGAAGCGAAAGCCTTACTCCAGCAGTTAGGGGCAAAAGTCAGTGGCAGTGTTTCTGCCAAAACGGATCTGGTGGTGGCAGGTGACAGCGCAGGTTCAAAACTAACGAAAGCCAATGAGCTTGGCGTCAAAGTGATTGATGAAAACACCTTCTTGGCGTGGAGCAAACCGTACTTGTAAGATGAAATAAAACCGTTTAGCGTTAACTAAACGGTTTTTTCTCTTTTTTGACCGCACTTGACACATCAAAGTGCGGTTGCTTTTTTCCAAAATTAAGAAAGGTATTTGGCTTTTAATTCTTTCGCAAAGGCGACTTTCTCTGGACTTAATTCTTTTGTCATTGGCTCACGGCAGTAACCTGCTTCGACACCATCGAGTTTCAATAACTCTTTAATAGTTAAGTATAAACCGTTTGCTAAGATGCCTTCGATTAAGTCATTTGTCACATGTTGAATTTCAAGGGCTTCTTTTAATTTACCTGCTTGTGTTAATTCAAAGATTTGACGAGCGCGCACACCATTGACGTTGAAGGTACTACCAATTGCACCATCTACACCCAATGAGGCGGCAGGTAACATCATTTCATCGAAGCCAGCCCAGATTAAGTGATTTGGATAGGCTTTTTTCAAGCGCTCTAATAAGTAGAAATCACCCGCGGTAAATTTCACCCCTAAAACTTTTGGATTTTTGTAAAGTTCACCAAATTGTTCGACACCGATGTTTACGCCAGTTAAGAATGGGATAGAGTAAACAATCATGTAGTTACCAGTCGCTTCGATAATGCTATCGTAATAGTGTTTAATTTCTGGGAAACTAAATTTGTAATAGAATGGCGTTACCGCAGATAAGCTATCATAACCGAGTTCAGTGGCATATTTACCTAGCTCAATCGCTTCTTGTAAGTTCACACTTCCCACTTGGGCAATAAGGGCGATCTCATCTTTCGCTTCATCTTTAGCAATACGGAAGATTTCTTTTTTCTCTTCAGTGGAAAGCATGAAGTTTTCGCCTGTACTGCCGCCAACGTAAAGACCATCCACTTTCATCTTGTCGATGTTATAGCGAACAATTTGACGTAAGCCTTTTTCATTGATTGAACCATCAGCGTTGAAAGAAACTAACAATGCACTGAAGATACCTTTTAAGTTTTTCATTGGATACTCCTATAGATGTGTTATTTAACACGTTGTTCGAGAATGACGTTAACGGTTTTTTGCTTCGTTTTAGTGGCTGTATCTTCCGTCGCTTGTACGATTAAGGTGTAGATCAAATCTAAAACGAAAAGCTGAGCAATTTTTGTTCCCATTGAATCACCTTGTAGTTGCCCTTGGCGATTACCATTAATCAGGACATAATCCGCAGCGTGCGTAATGGGTGAACGCAAATTATGCGTAATCGCGATAGTGGTTGCGCTATTCTTTTTCGCGATGTTTAGTGCTTGAATGACTTCTTTCGAATAACCAGAATGACTAATACCGACTACAACATCACCTTCTTGCATGAGTGCAGCTTGCATATACATAAAGTGGTTATTTGAGGTGGAATCCACTTGTAAACCGATGCGCATGAATTTATTTTTTGCATCTTCTGCGGTTATTCCAGATGAGCCTACGCCGAAGAGAAAAATACGTTTGGCTTTCATCATGGTATTCACCACTTTTTCTAACTCATTAAAATCGAGTAAGTTAATGGTTTCAGCAATGACATTTGTCACTGCACCTTGTAATTTCGCCGCGATATTTTTAGGATCATCAGAAGGTGAAATGTCCGTATCAAGTAAAGAATGATATTGCTTTTCTCTTGTGGCTAATTCAATAGCAAGTTCTAATTTAAAGTCAGTGAAGCCTCTAAAGCCTAATGTACGACAGAAACGAATGAAAGTGGCTTCGCCCACATCAAGATGTTTAGCAATATCAGACAGTGAAGACTGACTTAATAAATCAGGTGAGGCGAGAATTGTCGCTGCAATTCTTTTTTCTGTTTTGGTTAAACTATCATGTAGTGCACCAATCGTGTCTAAAATTTTTCCACTAATTAACATAGAGGCTCCTTACAATGTGGGGTGAATCACAGCAATTCAACCGGCACTTTTACGACAAGTTTTTTCAAACTTATCACTTGGTTATCCACATTACAGCCAGGTTTATGTGGTTCATAAGGCAAGAACACCACAAACATTTTCGGTTTTAATGTGAGTGTACTTTTATACTCGATTTCTGGGGTCAGTTGATAATCGTCTTTTTCATCGTATTCGGTATAGTTGGCTAATGTAGGATAAGCGACACTATATTCGATATTTTCCTGTCCTGAGATCAACACTTGTACATCAATATATTGACGATGTAACTCAGCTTGTTTACTTTCTGCCGCCGCGGTATCAAATGCCATGACATTCATATAAATTTGCTCAGTAATGTCATGATGCCCAGTTTCTAAAGCAGCTAAATCTAAGGTATTTAAATAGTCACATACCTCAGCAATAACAGGAGGTAAGCCTAATTTGAAATCGTTTCTTGTTAAGTCCCCAATAAACATATGATTCTCCTATTTCAAATGAACGCCTTGTTTTAGGCAATCGGCTACCCACCAAGCGGCACCCAGTAGCCCAGCATCTTGTCCGTGACGTGCTTGTTCAACGGTACAATGATAGAAATGTGGCATCATGTTGAGGTACTGTTTGACTAAGGGGAGGTAACCTTCCGCTAAACCAACACTACCGCCAACTACCACTTTTTGTACATCTAAACCAATCACTAAATCTGCAATCAGGTTAGCTATCGCGCTAGCTGAACGCTGGATAAGTGCGGTCGCTTTTTCATCATTTTTTCTAAATAACTCGAAAGCTTGTTTTGGTGTGCAAGGTGGATTCCATTGGCTAGAAACGGCTTCAATTGCGCGTCCAGCCGCGACGGCTTCAACACAACCTACACGCCCACAACCACAAACCGGACCGTTTGGGTCTGCTAATGTATGTCCGATATGCCCGGCAACACCGTTAGGTTCTGTCAATAAGCGGCGTTCTAAAATAATGCCACCGCCCACCCCAGTGGATACGGTGATAAAAACAAAATTTTGTACCGCATTTTTATCTTCGTCTTTATATTCCGCACACGCGGCAGCTTGCACATCATTTAGTAAGCCAATCGGTTTATCCGTATGACGCGCAATGCTTTCTTTTAAGGGAAATTCCGCCAAACCACCTAAATTTTTCGGATTTAAGGCGGTTAACACACCATGATTAATGATGCCGGTTGAGGCCACTGCAACGTAATCGAATTGTCCGGCATACAAAGCAAGAATGTTGGCCAGTGTGTCATGCATCGCATTGGCAGCATCAGCTTGTGGCGTTGCAATCTGTTGGCGTTGTTCTATTTTGCCGTCTGTTACAATAGCCGAGGCAATTTTTGTTCCACCAATATCTAATGCTAAACAGCGCATAGGCTCTCCTTCTGTAATGACTTATTTTGCCGATTTGACGGCATCGGCAAACCAGCTTACGATATGTTCGAGGCGAGTCAGCGCAGATCCTACGGTGACAGAGTAAGCACCAATCTCAATTGCGGTTTTCGCCAATTCTGGGGTGTTATAGCGCCCTTCTGCCATCACTCGGCAGCCAGCAGCATTCAAATCTTTGACTAACTGATAATCCGGTTCAGCTGGAATTTTACCCCCAGTATAACCAGACATGGTGCTACCAATAATTTCTACCCCTAAGTTGTGGCAATACATCCCTTCTTCAAAATTAGAACAATCCGCCATGGCTAAACAACCTAATTCTTTGATTCGTTTAATAATGGCTTCACGTGTGGTTGGACGGACGCGATCGGTACCATCAAAAGCAATAATATCGGCGCCTGCTGCGGCTAACTCTTCAATGTCTTGTAAAAATGGACTAATACGAACGGGACTGTCAGGTAAATCGCGTTTAACGATACCAATAATCGGTACATTGACGACTTTACGTGTGGCTTTTAAATTTTCGATCCCTTCAATACGTAACCCAGCAGCACCACCGATAACGGATGCTTGCGCCATGGCGGCAACAATTTCTGGCGAGTCCATTGGCCCATTATCTACGGGCTGGCAAGATGCGATTAAGCCATATTTAATTTGTTCTAAAACTTGCGGATGTGATAGTTTTGACATATTAACTCCAGTCTAAATTTATCAAAAGAAGATTAACTCCAATTTGCATAGGTTAATCTTAGAATTAAAAAATAACAACCAAAATAATAAAAATTTGAGATCTTTATCGCATATTTATTCATAGGGAATAGACAGCTTAATTTTAGTTATGATTTGTCAATCCTTGCTATTTTTGTGTTTGCTGGTTTGCGATACACTGTTCTAATATTGCTTTGAGCACTTGATAACCTTGCTCATTAAAATGTAATCCGTCGGTACAAAGGCGTAAATCCAGTTCACCGTTAGGATCACAAAAGTATTTTTGTGTTTCAACGTAAGTCACGTCTGACGGACAATGCTGTTTTAAATAGGTATTGAGCGTGTGAATTTGTGCGTTAGTGACTGTATTAATCTGATTGACCGGTGTGGCTTCTAACAAAAAGTAGTCGGACGTAGGGGAAATGGTGTGTAGGTGAGTAAGAATGTCATTTAACCACCGCATGACTTGCGCCGGTGAATACGTTTCTTCCTTACAAATATCATTGACGCCTAAAAAAAGAAAAACAGATTGTCCAAGTTGTTGAATCCGTTTAGGTTTAACGATAACATCCAAATATTGTCGCGTACTGACGCCAGAAAGTCCTAAATTGGCGACGGTTTGTCCCGCTAATTGAGGTGTGCCTGCTACCTGTTCGTCCCACATGTCAAAAAGTGAATGACCAATTAAGCTGATATTGGCAGGTTTGGAAAATTCCGCCATTTTGCTCTGATAGCGTTGATAAATATCCTGATCACTTAGCATGTGTGGACCTCTATTTTGAAATAAAACGCTAAGTATTATATAAAACCTGATATGCCGGTAAACAGTAAACTTATCTTCCGTAGGGGTAAATATTCAATTTTGTGACGAACCTATCATTTATCAAATAAAACTTCATTTTCTATATAAAAAATAGTTTTTTCACTTTAGAATGCCAAACGTGTGAAATTTATTTCATCATCATTTTAACGTAATCCCAACGTAACCAATAGAGGAGAACTCATAATGAAATTTAAAAAACTACTACTTGCATCTTTATGTTTAGGTGTTTCAGCTTCTGTATTTGCAGCAGATTACGATCTTAAATTCGGTATGGTTGCGGGTCCAAGCTCAAACGAATATAAAGCAGTAGAATTCTTTGCGAAAGAAGTGAAAGAAAAATCCAATGGCAAAATTGATGTGGCTATTTTCCCTAGCTCACAGTTAGGTGATGACCGTGTGATGATTAAACAATTAAAAGACGGTGCATTAGACTTTACGTTAGGTGAATCAGCACGTTTCCAAATTTACTTCCCAGAAGCAGAAGTATTTGCGTTGCCTTATATGATTCCTAATTTTGAAACCTCTAAAAAAGCGTTGCTCGACACAAAATTTGGTCAAGGTTTATTGAAAAAAATTGATAAAGAGTTAAACGTACAAGTGTTATCTGTGGCGTATAACGGTACACGTCAAACAACTTCTAACCGTGCAATCAACAGCATTGAAGACATGAAAGGGTTAAAATTACGTGTACCTAACGCGGCAACCAACCTTGCTTATGCAAAATATGTGGGTGCAGCGCCAACACCAATGGCATTCTCTGAAGTTTACCTTGCACTTCAAACAAACTCTGTGGATGGTCAAGAAAACCCATTACCGACAATCCAAGCACAAAAATTCTATGAAGTACAAAAATACTTAGCATTAACTAACCACATCTTAAATGACCAACTTTACTTAATCAGTAACGATACGTTGGCAGATTTACCAGAAGATTTACAAAAAGTGGTTAAAGAGGCAGCAGCGAAAGCCGCTGAATATCACACTAAACTCTTCGTTGACGGTGAGAGCAGCTTAGTTGAATTCTTCAAAAGTCAAGGTGTGACAGTCACACAACCAGACTTAAAACCATTTAAAGCAGCACTTACACCATACTATGATGAATATCTCAAGAAAAATGGTGAAGTCGGTAAAATGGCGATTGAAGAAATTTCTAATCTCGCTAAATAAATATAGTAACCTTATCCCTGCGCCTTAAGGGATAAGGTTCCTTTTTATTGGGTTGTCTTGAGGTATCTATGAAAATAATAAATAAATTAGAAGAGTGGATTGGCGGTGTGCTATTCATTGGAATTTTCTTAATTCTGTTAGCACAAATCATTGCTCGTCAAGTGTTTCAGTCACCGTTTATTTGGAGTGAAGAACTCGCAAGATTGCTATTTATCTATGTCGGGCTACTTGGTATCAGCATGGGTATCCGTAGTCAGCAGCATGTTTATATTGATTTTTTAACTAACTTTATGCCCGAGAAAGTGAGAAAGGTGACAAACTCCTTTGTTCAAGTTCTCATCTTTATTTCCATCATTATTTTCATTCATTTAGGCTTTAAAGTTTGGCTCGACTCCAGTTTTAAAATGGAAGCGTTAACTGCTTTCGCTTCAGATTTAATTGGGCGCGAGACGATTGTGCCTGAAAAATGGATGTATGCGGCATTGCCTTTTATTTCTTGTTTAATGTTATTCCGCTTTTTCCAAGCGCAAGTTGAAAATTATAGAAATAAGTTAAGTTATATTCCTGTCACGGCATTTGTGATTGGTGCGGTCATTATTTTTGCGATTTTATTGATTGAGCCAGATTGGTATAAAGTCCTCCGTATTTCAAATTATGTGAAATTTGGTGGTGATGCAGTGTATATCACATTAGTGATTTGGCTTGTCATTATGTTTGTGGGAACCCCGGTAGGTTGGTCATTATTTATTGCGACGTTGCTTTATTTTGCGATGACGCGTTGGAATATTGTTAACTCGGCATCAACCAAGCTCACCGACAGTTTAAATAGTTTCCCATTATTGAGTGTGCCGTTCTTTATTTTAACCGGTATTTTAATGAATACGGGCGGAATTACAGAACGTATTTTTGATTTCGCACGTGCCTTGCTCGGTCATTACCGTGGTGGTATGGGACACGTGAATATCGGGGCAAGTTTAATTTTCTCAGGTATGTCTGGTTCTGCACTTGCCGATGCAGGTGGTTTAGGCCAGTTAGAAATTAAAGCCATGCGTGATGCTGGGTATGACGATGACATCTGTGGTGGGATTACCGCTGCCTCTTGTATTATCGGTCCATTAGTTCCACCAAGTATTGCGATGATTATTTATGGGGTTATTTCTAACCAATCTATTGCAAAATTATTTATTGCGGGTTTTATTCCTGGTGTGCTCGTGACCATTGCGTTAATGACCATGAACTATTATGTGGCGAAAAAACGTGGTTATCCAAGAACACCTAAAGCGACCCTTGAACAACGTTGTCAGGCATTTAAAAAGGCCATTTGGGCAGTGTTAACCCCAATTTTGATTATCGGTGGTATTTTCTCTGGTCTCTTTACACCAACGGAAGCCGCGGTGATTGCAGCCTTCTATTCCATTATTATCGGGATGTTTGTTTACCGAGAGTTGAATTTACAAATGTTGTTCAAAAGCTGTATTGAAGCAATGGCGATTACAGGGGTAACAGCATTAATGGTGATGACGGTCACTTTCTTTGGTGACATGATTGCACGTGAACAAGTGGCTATGAAAATTGCAGAAGTCTTTGTTGCAGTAGCCAATTCACCAACGATGGTGTTAGTCATGATCAACTTATTGCTCTTGTTCCTTGGTATGTTTATTGATGCTTTAGCATTGCAATTCTTGGTGTTACCGATGTTAATTCCAATTGCGGTTCACTTTGGCATTGACTTAATTTTCTTTGGTGTCATGACCACATTAAATATGATGATTGGTATTTTGACTCCACCAATGGGAATGGCATTATTTGTTGTGGCACGTGTTGGTAATATGCCGGTGAGTACAGTCGCAAAAGGGGTTTTACCTTTCTTAGTACCAATTTTTGTGACACTGGTGTTGATTACAATTTTCCCACAAATTATCACCTTTATACCAAATCTTCTGATGCCATAATGGCGTGAAGAAATGGCATTCAAAGCCAATCGGACTCGGTTGGCTTTAATTTAAAAAAACTTGCCATTCAGTATTATGCTATCTGAATCGGTATTCATTCTTACTAACCTAATTAATTGAGGTAATAAAATGAAATTTACAAAAACAGCGTTATTTACGGTATTAGCAGCAACGGCATTTGCCGCACAAGCAGGTCAGTATCCAGATTTACCAGAAGGCATTAAAGCCGGTGCAGGTGCATTAATTGGTGATACCGTTTATGTGGGGTTAGGTGGTACTGGCACAACAAAATTCTATTCATTAAATTTGAAAGATCCAAAAGAATGGAAAGAAATTGCAGAATTCCCTGGTGGTAAACGTAATCAGCCTGTTGCTGCGGGTGTGAATGGTAAGCTTTATGTGTTTGGTGGTTTCCAAGATACAGATGTCGCGAAAAATCAAATTATCAATGATGCTTATGAGTATAATCCGGCAGATAATACGTGGACAAAATTAAGCACACGTTCTCCTCGTTCAACATCTGTGGGAGCGAGTGTTGCAGCAGATGGCGGTAAAATTTACTTCGTAGGTGGGGTAAACCACGAAATTTGGAATGGTTTATTCCAAGATGTTAAAGCAGCAGGTGGTGATAAAGAGAAAGAAAAAGCGATCTTTGACTCGTATTTCAATTTACGCGCACAAGATTTCTTCTTCTCACCAGAAATCATCAGTTATGAGCCAGCTAACAATGTATGGCGTAACGAAGGCTACTTCCCATATTCAGGTCGTGCAGGCGCTGCGGTTGCGATTAAAGATGGTAAATTATTAGTCGTGAATGGTGAAGTGAAAGCAGGTTTACGCTTGCCAGGTACTGCGTTAGGTACGATTGGTAAAGATGGCGTTACTTGGAAAAAACTCGGTGATTTACCAGCACCAACAGGCTATGACAAACAAGATGGTATTGCAGGCGGTATGGGTGGTTATACCAACGGTCATTATATCGTGACAGGTGGTGCGAACTTCCCTGGTGCATTAACAAACTATGAAAAAGGGATTATGGATGCGCACCGTACAGGTGGCTTGAAGAAAACCTATCATAAAGCAGTTTATGCGTTGGATGGCAAAACAGGTAACTGGAAAATTGTGGGTGAATTACCAGCAACAATTGGTTATGGTTTAGCGGTTTCTTATAACAATAAAGTATTGTTAATTGGCGGTGAAACTGATGGTGGTAAACCATTAAGCGCTGTACAAACAATGAGTTATGATGGTAAGAAATTAACAGTAGAATAATCGTTTTATTCGTGATTTAAGGGCTGTATAAACAGCCCTTTTTTCGTTGCGTTAATAATAATGTGAAAAAACGTACCGCACTTTTTAAGAGTTAAAAGCGGGTTGTTAAGTTAGTTAGCCATTCTGGACTTAATTCAACGAGCCAGATTTCAATTTGTTTATCAAAGCCTGTTAAGACCAGTAAGCCTACCACTAACAAACTCCATCCCATCACAATACGTCCTTTTTGTCCCGCATTAGCGAGGCTTTCACGTTTTTCACGGAAAAATTGGCGAGAGAGTAATCCAATCGCAATTAATGGAATCACCGCGCCTAAGCTGAAGATCACCATCACAATTGCTACACTGGCAAGGGCTTCTCCTTGGCTAGCAAGCGCTATTGCGGCACCTAAAGTTGGACCAATACAAGGTGCCCAAACAATACCTAGCAATAAACCAACAAAAAATTGTCCTGTCGCGGACTCTGGGTTAAAGCCACTTAACCAAGCTTCCCCTTTTCCAGTGAGCAGTGATGTGTAGCGACTCAACAAGGCTTGTAAGCGTGAGCTGAGTAGCCAGAAGGCGACTAACAGCATCAAGATCGCCGCGCCATAACGTAAATATTCGCTATTGAGACCTAATGCTAAACCGATAGACGCAATGACCGTACCAACTAGGGTAAAAGAAATTGCCATACCAAAGGCTAGGGTAAATAAGCCGACTTTCCGTTTTGCCATGGCGGAAGAGGCGACAATTGGCAGAATAGGTAAAACACATGGGGAAAGAGTAGTAAGCAATCCTGCCAGTAAACTTAAGCCTAAAACGGTGACACTGATATCCATATTATGTCAGTTTCCTTATGGGAGGGTGATAAAACGACGCAAACCGTCTTCGCTTGTTTCAGCAATACTGCGGCGTACTTCTTTGCCTTGGTTAAACAGAATTAAGGTACTTTGACGAGTGACATTGAAATGTTTTAAGGCATCTTTATGTTCGTCATAATCCACTTTAAAGACAGTGTAATCTTTAAATTGTGCCTCTTTTAACATTGGCTCAAGTACGTTGACTTGACGTTTGCAAGTTGGACACCAATTGGCATAAACATCGACTAAAACCGGTTTATCGCTTTGTAAGGCTACATCAAATGCTGCTTGTTCAAATGGTTTGAAATCCACCGCAAAAGCTTGAACGGACAGTAAGCAAGTAGCAACGAAGGTCAAAAGTTTTTTCATAAAGTTCTCCTAAAGTAAATTAAACATAAATGGTAGTGATATGGTGATTTAGACGAAGGAAGAGAGAAATCCTTACAGAAACTTTGTAAAAGATGACCGCACTTGATAAAAAAGCCCAACGCATCAGCATTGGGCTTGAGAGATGAAACACAGATTTACTGATTGGCAATCACTTTTCCGTCAACATAGTCAATGGTGACTAATTGATTCGGTAATAATTTGCCTGACAGCATTTGTTGTGCCAACGGGTTCTCAATTTCTTGTTGAATCGCACGTTTTAACGGACGTGCGCCATACACCGGATCGTAACCTACCTCGCCAATAAAGTCTAAGCAAGCATCGGTGAAGTGTAATTGATAACCATGGCTTTCCATACGTTTGATTAAGCGAGCAAGTTGGATTGTCGCAATCTCACGAATGTTTTCTTTACCTAATGGGTGGAAGACTACGGTTTCATCGATACGGTTGATAAATTCTGGGAGGAAATGTTGTCCCACCACAGACATCACTAACTCTTTCATACTTGGGTAATCCAATGTACTGTTTTCTTGGATCAAGTGTGAGCCTAAGTTAGATGTCATGATTACCACAGTATTGCGGAAATCCACGGTGCGCCCTTGTCCATCAGTTAAGCGTCCATCATCTAATACTTGTAATAAAATGTTAAACACATCATGGTGTGCTTTTTCCACTTCATCAAGCAAGATCACGGAATAAGGGCGACGACGAACGGCTTCGGTTAAATAGCCTCCTTCTTCGTAACCCACATAACCCGGAGGGGCGCCCACTAAGCGTGAAACACTGTGTTTTTCCATAAATTCTGACATATCAATACGCACCATCGCGTTTTCATCATCAAACAGGAAATTGGCAAGGGTTTTACAAAGTTCTGTTTTCCCGACCCCGGTTGGACCTAAGAATAAGAAGGATCCAATTGGACGATTTGGATCGGATAACCCGGCACGGCTACGGCGAATTGCATTCGATACTGCTTCAATGGCTTCATGTTGACCAATCACTCGTTTGTGCAATTCTTCTTCCATACGTAAGAGTTTTTCTTTTTCCCCTTCCATCATCTTCGCCACAGGAATACCAGTTGCACGCGAAAGTACTTCGGCAATTTCCTCGTCGGTCACACGATAGCGCAGTAAAGTCATTTCTTTGCCTTCAGCGGATTCTGCTTGCGCCAATTGTTTTTCTAGCGCGGGGATCACTCCGTATTGTAATTCCGACATTTTTGCGAAGTCACTAGCACGGCGAGCTTGTTCCATTTGTGTTTTGGCACTGTCTAGCTCCGCTTTAATATGCTGTGTACCTGAAAGTGCGGCTTTTTCAGCTTTCCAAACATCTTCTAACTCTGCATATTCACGTTCTTTTTCACCTAATTCTTTTTCAAGCATCGCTAAACGTTTACGACTCGCATCATCATCTTCTTTTTGTAGCGCTTGTTGCTCTAATTTTAATTGAATAATACGGCGCTCTAAACGATCTAACGGCTGAGGTTTAGAGTCAATATCCATACGAATGCTCGATGCTGCTTCATCAATTAAATCAATCGCTTTATCAGGTAGCTGACGATCAGATACATAACGATGAGAAAGGGTCGCTGCCGCCACAATCGCAGGGTCAGTAATTTGAACATGGTGGTGGATTTCGTAACGTTCTTTTAACCCACGTAAGATCGCAATGGTATCTTCCACCGTTGGCTCACCAACAAACACTTTTTGGAAACGACGCTCAAGGGCGGCATCTTTCTCTATGTATTGACGATATTCATCTAGTGTTGTCGCCCCCACACAGTGTAATTCCCCACGGGCTAAGCTTGGTTTGAGCAAGTTACCGGCATCCATCGCGCCATCAGTTTTCCCTGCCCCCACCATGGTGTGAATTTCATCAATAAAGAGAATCACGCGTCCTTCTTCTTTTGACAGTTCATTTAACACCGCTTTTAAACGTTCTTCAAATTCACCACGGTATTTTGCACCGGCAATCAATGCCCCCATATCTAAAGACAGAACGCGCTTATTTTTCAAGCCTTCGGGTACTTCACCATTGACAATGCGTTGCGCCAGCCCTTCGACAATCGCAGTTTTCCCCACACCAGGTTCACCGATTAACACTGGGTTGTTTTTGGTACGGCGTTGTAATACCTGAATGGCACGACGAATTTCTTCATCACGCCCAATCACAGGGTCAAGTTTGCCGCTTTCTGCACGCGCCGTTAAATCAATCGTATATTTTTCTAACGCTTGACGACTTTCTTCCGCATTTGGGTCATTCACATTTTGTCCGCCACGGACTTTCTCTATTGCCTGTTGTAAATTTTCTTTTTTCACACCGCACTTTTTCAACACATCGCCAAGTGTTTTGTCTTCCAACACAGCCAGTAAAAACAATTCAGAGGAAATAAATTTATCTTGGCGTTGCTGTGCTAACTTGTCGCACAAGTTTAATAGATTCACTAAACTCCGTGAAACTTGTACATCACCACCGCTGCCTGACACTTGTGGTAATTTACTGAGCTCGGCATTTAATTCATTACGCAAGAGCGGTAAGTTTGCCCCACTTGCTGTTAAAATTGGCGCAGTGGAACCGCCTTGTTGATTTAACAAGGCGGTGAGTAAATGGACGGGCTCAATAAATTGGTTATCTTTACCAATGGCTAAAGATTGCGCCTCTTGCAGCGCTTGTTGAAATTTTGTCGTAAATTTTTCGATATTCATATTTGCTCTCCTGTAAAAATTAAATCGGGTTAGGGAATGTTCAAATATCCCTTCGATTTACAAGGAATAAATAAGCCCCTTTTTACCATTTTCAAGAGTATTTAAGCGATATATTTAATTCAAACCTATTAAATGTCATATTTTCAATAGGTTACAGCAAAGAAAGAGCGGTCATTTTTTATGAGTTTTTGTGAGAGTCGTCACGCTGTAATGATTTACTGATTTTTCTTGCCTGTTATAATGCCAGTCATTCAGCGTTTCAATTAAAGGACAGGAAAATGCAATTTTCCAAAATGCACGGCTTAGGTAATGATTTTGTAGTAGTGGATGCCATTACACAAAACCTCTATTTTTCTCCAAAAACCATTAAGCGTTTGGCAGACCGCCATCGTGGTATTGGTTTTGACCAAATGTTGATCGTTGAACCACCATATGATCCTGATCTCGATTTTCATTATCGCATTTTTAATGCAGATGGCAGTGAAGTGTCGCAATGCGGTAATGGTGCACGTTGTTTTGCCCGTTTTGTGACGTTGAAAGGGTTGACCGATAAAAAAGACATTGCAGTCAGTACGCAAACAGGCAAAATGATTTTATCAATTAAAGATGACGGCATGATCCGCATTAATATGGGAGAGCCGATTTGGGAACCTGAGAAAATTCCCTTTACTGCCAATAAATTTGAAAAAAACTATATCTTACGTACCTCTATTCAGACGGTGTTATGTGGTGCCGTGTCGATGGGCAATCCCCATTGTGTAGTGCAAGTGGACGATATTCAAACTGCCAATGTTGAGCAATTAGGACCTTTATTGGAAAACCACGAACGTTTTCCAGAGCGCGTAAACGCTGGTTTTATGCAAGTGATTCATCGAGGACATATTAAACTACGTGTGTACGAGCGAGGCGCTGGTGAAACCCAAGCTTGCGGTAGTGGCGCCTGTGCTGCGGTGGCAGTGGGTGTGATGCAAGGATTATTGGACAGTAAAGTGCAAGTGGATCTTCCAGGTGGGAGCTTGATTATTGAGTGGGAAGGCGTAGGTAAACCATTATTTATGACAGGTGATGCGACACACGTGTATGATGGAGTGATTTGGTTATAGTCATTTGTCACTTTTCTTTGCTTCGCCAAAGAAAAGTAACCAAAAGCCACCTACTTTCTTTTGCTTGTACAAAAGAAAGTAGGCAAAGAAAATACACCCCAACTAAGCAACTGCTCTTCATTTCGTGCTTATTTTTTCACGAAAAGTTAGCAGACTACGCACTGCGTGCTTCGCTGGCGTAACTTTTCTAAAAATAAGCCCTTCATTCAGGTTGCTTACATGGGGCTATGGTTTGAGCATTATTCTCGCTGTCATAGCAATGATTTTTGTTTAGTCATAGTGACTTTTTTCCGTGAATGTTGCCCGAAGGGAAAAGAAAACTTTAGCCAAGTTACGCTAGCGAAGCACGCAGTGCGTAGTCTGCTAACTTGGCGTTAAAAAATTTTACTTTACCAGAGGAAAGCGCAACACTGGCGGGTCGCTTTTCTTTTGGTTTTCTGTGGCGAAGCAAAGAAAAGTGACAGAGAAGAGTAGATCGCTCATCGGAGCGAAAGCACGATTAATTCCTAACGAAAAAATAACATACTATGCAAAAACAATCCCTCACCCCAACTGACATCATCGACTACCTGACACAACACAAGGATTTTTTCCTTCATCACCCAGAAATACTGGATGAACTTAACCTCCATCACACACAGAACAATACCCTGTCTTTAGTGGAAATGCAGCTTGACCGTCAGCGTTATCGTATTCAAGAATTAGAAGCGGAGCTGGAGAAATTCACGCAACTTGCTATTCAAAATAGTGATATTTTTCTGGGGTTATTGCCGTTACAACAACAGCTTTCTCAAGCGCATAATCTCACAGAAGGGACTCAGAAACTTGATCAGTGGGTGAAAAAATTCGAATTGCAACAAGCCAAAATCCTCTTATTTACTGATGCGTGGCAGAAAGGTGAAAGTTTAACGGATGAAGTGTGGCTTGATCGTAAAGCGTTTGAGATAGTACGCTTAGAGCGTTTTGGTTTACGCCGTTTTTATTTGGGGCAAATGACACATAAAGAAAAAACCATGCTATTTTTACCAGAAGAATTTCCGATTGGTTCGGTCGCCTGTTGTTTGTTAGGTGGAAAAACCTCGCAAAAACCGACCGCACTTTTGTTATTTTCTGCCAGAGATGAGCGTCATTTTCATAATGGGCAAGATACTGAATTTTTGAAACATTTAGTGGATATTGTCACCTTACATTTGGGACGATGGGTGGACAGTTTTAAAAAAGCCTGAGTTGGCTTGTGTTAAAAATAAGTAGGGTAACGGGGAGTGAAATGCAAGAACAGTTAGACAAATATTGGAATTATCTGCGCATTGAAAGACAAGTAAGCCCGCATACGTTGACGAATTACCAGCGTCAGCTTTATCGCATTGTGGACATTCTGGCGGAAAATGGGATCACAAGTTGGCAAGCTGTAACCCCCAGTGTTGTACGTTTTATTTTGGCGCAAAGTAATAAAGATGGTTTAAAAGAACGCAGTTTAGCATTACGTTTGTCGGTATTACGCCGTTTTTTTACCTATTTAGTCCAACAACAAGATATTAACGTTAATCCCGCTACTGGCGTGTCTGCCCCAAAACAAAATCGACACTTACCGAAGAATATTGACGCTGAACAAGTACAGCAATTACTGAACAACGATAGCAAGGAACCAATTGATATTCGGGATCGAGCGATTTTAGAGTTGTTATACAGTTCCGGTTTACGTTTATCCGAATTACAAAGTTTGAATTTAAACAGCATTAATACTCGAGTACGAGAAGTGCGGGTGATGGGTAAAGGTAATAAAGAACGTATTGTGCCTTTCGGGCGTTATGCCTCTCATGCAATTCAACAGTGGTTAAAAGTGCGTATCTTGTTTAACCCAAAAGATGAAGCGCTGTTTGTCAGCCAATTAGGTAATCGCCTTACTCACAGAGCTATTCAACAACGGCTCGAAGTTTGGGGAATTAAACAAGGACTAAGCAGTCATTTAAATCCACATAAACTGCGTCATTCCTTTGCCACACATATGCTCGAGGCGAGCTCTGATTTACGCGCGGTACAAGAATTATTAGGTCACAGTAATTTATCCACCACTCAAATTTATACCCATTTAAATTTTCAACATCTTGCGGAGGTGTATGATTCAGCACATCCGCGTGCGAAACGCAAAAAATAGGAAAATTGTATGAAATTCTACCGCATTTTACGTCCTTTCAAGTTAATCAGTTTTGATTTGGATGATACGCTGTATGATAACAGTGACGTGATTCGCCTCGCGGAAGAAAATTTTATGCCAGAGTTAGAAACGATGCCACAACCAGGTGATTTTACCACTTACTTTCCAATGTAAGAAAGGAGAGGTTATTTCTGTACTTGGGACAAATGGAAAAGGTAAAACCACATTATTGCATTCTCTTGCTCATGTTTTACCTGTTATGTCTGGACAGATTAGGCAACAAGGTCATATTGGTTTTGTGCCACAGTCTTTTTCGTCGCCAGATTATTCCGTGTTAGAGATTGTTTTAATGGGGCGAGCAAGCAAAATTGGAGCATTTAACCTACCAAGTAAAACGGATGAAACAGTCGCATTACAGATGTTGGCGTGCTTAGACATCCTGCATTTAGCTGAGCGCAATATCAATATGCTTTCGGGCGGTCAACGCCAACTTGTGCTCATCGCTCGTGCACTTGCGACAGAATGTCAGGTCCTCATTTTAGATGAACCCACAGCAGCATTGGATATTTATAATCAACAGCGTGTCTTACAACTTATGCGTTTTCTTGCAATGGAACAAAAAATGACCATTATTTTTTCCACTCATAATCCTTATCACAGTTTATGTGTGGCAGATAATGTGTTATTGCTATTGCCTAACCAACAATGGAAATATGGAATAGCCAGTCAAATTTTAACGGAATCTCATTTGAAACAAGCGTATAATGTACCGATTAAATATTCTATGATTGAAGAACAGCAAGTTTTAGTCCCCATTTTTACCATACAGTAAACACATCGCATGAGAATTTTAGCCGCAGGGAGTTTACGCCAGCCTTTTACGTTATGGCAACAAGTATTAATCCAACAGTATCAACTACAAGTCGAAATTGAATTTGGACCGGCGGGGTTGTTGTGCCAACGCATTGAGCAAGGGGAAAAAGTGGATTTGTTTGCCTCTGCCAATGATGCGCATCCTAGGAGTTTACAAGCGCGATATCCTCATATTCAACTTGTGCCTTTTGCTACAAATCGTTTATGTTTAATTGCAAAGAAATCGGTGATTACTCACCATGATGAGAATTGGTTGACATTATTGATGTCGCCCCACTTACGCTTAGGAGTATCGACACCTAAGGCAGATCCTTGTGGAGATTATACTTTGGCATTATTTTCGAATATTGAAAAACGGCATATGGGCTATGGCTCGGAATTAAAAGAAAAAGCAATGGCAATAGTTGGTGGTCCGGATTCTATCACTATTCCAACAGGACGAAATACCGCAGAGTGGCTTTTTGAGCAGAATTATGCTGATCTTTTCATTGGTTATGTTAGTAATCATCAATCTTTGCGTCAACATTCTGATATTTGTGTTTTGGATATTCCTGATGAGTATAATGTGAGGGCGAACTATACATTAGCAGCTTTTACTGCGGAAGCATTACGCCTTGTGGACTCATTGCTTTGTTTGACTTGCGGACAAAAATATTTACGCGATTGTGGCTTTTTGCCTGCCAATCATACCTGATGAATAGTTTGGATATTATCAATTATAAGATTTATGGATACATAACCTATGCCAGAATTACCTGAAGTTGAAACCACAAAAAATGGAATTAGCCCTTATCTTGAAGGGGCTATCATTGAAAAAATTGTTGTTCGCCAACCGAAATTACGCTGGATGGTAAGCGAAGAATTAGCGCAAATTACACAACAAAAAGTCATCGCATTAAGTCGTCGTGCGAAGTATTTAATTATCCAACTTGAAACAGGCTATATGATTGGACATTTAGGGATGTCAGGGTCATTGAGAGTTGTGGAGAAAGGGGATCTTATTGATAAACATGATCATCTTGATATCGTAGTGAATAACGGAAAAGTTGTGCGTTATAACGATCCTCGTCGTTTTGGCGCGTGGTTGTGGACAGAGAAGTTGAATGAATTTCCTCTTTTTCTGAAATTAGGTCCAGAGCCTCTGTCTGAGGAATTTGATTCTGATTACTTGTGGCAAAAAAGTCGTAAAAAACAGACCGCACTTAAAACTTTTTTAATGGATAATGCTGTCGTCGTTGGCGTTGGGAATATCTATGCGAATGAAACGTTATTTCTTTGTAACCTACATCCGCAAAAAACAGCAGGGAGTTTAACTAAGGCACAATGTGGGCAGTTAGTAGAACAAATAAAACAAGTGCTGTCTAACGCAATCCAACAAGGTGGTACGACGCTAAAAGATTTTCTCCAACCAAATGGGCGTCCAGGCTATTTTGTCCAAGAATTGCGGGTTTATGGTAATAAGGATAAGCCTTGTCCAACATGTGGCACAAAAATAGAAAGTTTAGTGATAGGGCAACGAAATAGTTTCTATTGCCCCAAGTGTCAGAAGAGATAAGACTATTTGACAAGCCATGCAGGGTCAATTTGTTTAGGCGAGAGCTCATTAATATTTTCTTTATAGAAAAGTATGTACGTTTCTGCCTGACTTCTGGGTTGCCAATGTGTAAATGCAATAGGATCTTCTTTATAAATACCAATAATTGGCTTATTAAAACCTGAAGCAATATGTACAGTAGACGTGTCTGTAGAGATTAATTGATCACAGTGGCGAATCAATTCAATGGTATGAAAGATCTTGGTTGTTGGATGGACAAAAATATGCGGATAATCGGCTGACAATTGTGTTAATTTCTCTGTTACTTCAGGATAGCTTAATAGCACCAGCTTTTTTCCCCCGCTAACTTGCGTGAGATAATCTAAATATTTTTTGATGTTGTCATCGTTTACTTTTTTGATTCTTGCAGCACCATAAAAATTAATAGCAATATACTTTTCTAGTTGGTTTTTCTGCAAAAATTCAGAAATTTCGACCGCACTTTGCTCATCAAATGGGACGTCATAGCTTATATCTTGTACCGTAATATTCACTTTTTCTAAGGCGAGTTTATAGAGTTCAGAAAAGTGAAATTGTCCCTCCAGATTAATATTAAATAAACCATAATTGGCTTTTTGATAGCCAATATAATGCTTGGCATTGATTAAGCGTAAAAGTAAAAGATCGCGATTACGAATCATAATCGTCGGATCAATCACTAAATCATATTGTTCTTTTTGAATTGCTAGACCACATTTGATGTAATCCACAATACTTTTCTTTTTTACATAGTAAAGTTGATCGATATATGGATTTTGTTTAAAAAGATAAGCATTTTGTTTGGTACAAATTACACCAATTTTAATGTGGGGATTAAATTTTTTGATCTCACGGAATACAAATGAGCTCACCACATAATCCCCAATTTTTCCGTCTTGGCGGAGGAAGAGGATGCTTCTAGGAACATTTGTTATTCTGTTTAATCCGTTTTTTTTATCAAGGAAATATTTGCCTAGACCCAACCTTAACATTTGTAATTTATTTTTTAATTTCATTGTTAGCGTTGCTCCATTGCATCAATTTCTGAAATTGTTCCTCTAAATACACAAGGTGGTTCAACACCATAAGCCTTTAGTCCAGTTAATTGTAAAGCACCAGTTAAGTAGTCAGCAGGCATACGGATAGGATAGGCTATTTGTAGGAGTTTTTGAGCGCCAGATAAAGTAATTAAATAAGCTGTTGCACACATGATTGCACGTTTAGAAGTTTTAGAGGGTTTACGATAGTGAACTAAACGGTAATTTTCGACAAGTGTTTTTTTCCAGCAATAACTCTTTGCTTTACCATGATCATAAAATAAAATTTCGACATTTTTTGAAACTTTCTTCAAACTGTCTTTTACAATTGCTTCGAATTCGTGCGATACAATCGCATCATCTTCAAGAATAATAGCACGCGCTATCTTTTCATTGCACATCATTTGGTAAATAGATAAATGGCTCATAGCACAACCTATTTCACCGACTGTCAGAGGTTTACGAGCAGCAAATCGTTGTGGGAAAAACGTGTAATCTATGTTATTTAATTCATCCTGAGAAAGTGTTTTGCCATTAATAGCATCAATAAACTTAAAGTTGAGTTTTAAACCATTTAACCGTTGAGCGATTATATCTCGTCGAGGAGAGTTTTTGAGGCTGATAACGAAAATTGGGGGGAACTGTTCCATTTGCTCCATCCTTATATGTAATTAAACCCTGTAAAAAACAGGGTTTAACGTAATTCCATATTTTATTTCGTACTTGGAATACTAAAACGTTTGTTAAAGCGTTCTACACGACCACCGGTATCAACAACACGTTGTTTACCTGTATAGAATGGGTGGCAGTTGCCACAGACGTCTAAGTTTAAATCTTTACTCACAGTCGAGCGAGTTTTAATGACATTACCGCAAGAACATGTTACTGTAACTTCTACATAATTAGGATGAATACCTTGTTTCATAGAAAACCTCGATTTGAAGCCACGCCGCTATCAAGTTCAAGGACTGACACCGCGTGTAATTAATATTACGCCATAAATGGCAGTTTGTATGTAAGGGTGCAGATTGTACAAAAAAAGGGACAGTCTTGCAAGTGTAGGACTATTGGAATGGACAGTAAAAAATGAAAGTGCTATATTTCAAACAATTTATTTGAGTTTTATCCCTTTAATTAATTTGTAATGCCTATGACTAACCATGTAATTAGCCTTTCATCAGCCAGAGAGCGTAGACAACACGTAATGAATGAGTTCTCTAAGCATCATGTACCGTTTCAATTTTTTGATGCAGTTAGTCCTTCTTCTCAATTAGATTTCCTTATTCAAAGATTGGTTCCAAATCTGAATGGAACATCGCTGACTGGTGGTGAAAAAGGCTGTCTAATCAGTCATGTAGCATTGTGGCATAAATGTATTCAAGATAATTTACCTTATATCGCTATTTTTGAAGATGACATCCTTTTAGGAAGAGATGCAAGGACGTTTTTAGCTGAAGATGAATGGCTATTTTCTCGTTTTAACTGCGATGATATTTTTATTATTCGTTTAGAAACATTTTTGCAAGAAACAATATGTGAAGCGCTTCCTAATCCAGTGTCATATTGTGGAAGAGATTTTCTGGCCTTGAAAGATGAACACTTGGGAACTGCTGGCTATATCATTTCTTTGGGTGCAGCTAAATATTTATTAGAGATATTCAAAAATATGGAAAGTAATAATATCTTTCCTATCGATCATTTGATTTTTAATCGTTTTCTTGCAGGTGAAGAATTGATGGTTTATCAACTCTCGCCTGCACTTTGTATCCAAGAGTTACAATTGAACGAAAATGAATCTCTATTGGACAGTCAGTTAGAATCTGAGCGAAAAAATTATCGATTAGCTGAAAAGGCTAGAAAAAAGAAAACTTGGAGAGAAAAAGTATATCATATATTTACTAAGCCACAGAGAATGCTAAAAAATAGAAAAGAGCGAGCAGAAAAAAATGCAAAAATGAAATTGAAATGTATTGTGAAATTTGAATAAAAATATCTTTTTATTTGAGGGATGTCGTTATGAGCTATTTGGATCAACCATTAGTTTCAGTATTAATCTGTGCTTATAATGCAGATAAATACATAGAAGAGTGTATTGACGCGATTTTAAATCAAACATATAAAAATCTAGAAATAATTGTTGTGAATGATGGTTCAACAGACACTACTTTGTCAAAGCTTCATTATTTTGCTGAAAAAGATCCTAGAATTAAAATTATTAATAATGAAGAAAATAAAGGTTTCATTGCTTCGCTAAATATAGGGATTTCCTCTATCAATGGTGATTATTTAGCGCGAACAGATGCTGATGATATTACGAAACCTGAATGGATTGAAAAAATTTTAGGATATATGTTGTCTCATCCTCAAATTATTGCAATGGGATCGTATCTAACTATCCTATCAGAAGATGGGAATGGGAGTAATTTAGCTAATTATTATGAACATGGTGACGAGTGGAAAAATCCTTTAAGTCATAGAGAGATTGTTGAGGCAATGTTATTCCGTAATCCTATTCATAATAACTCGATGATTGTAAAAAGTACTGTCTTTAGAGAGCATGGATTACGCTTTGATCCTGCTTATCAACATACTGAAGATTACCAATTTTGGTTAGAAGTGAGCCGTTTGGGAGAATTGGCAAATTATCCTGAATCTTTTATTTATTATCGTCTACACAATACACAAACTTCTTCTTTACATAATAAATATCAAAATCTCCTGGCAAAGAAAATTAGAAAAAGAGCGATCAATTATTATTTGCAAGATTTGGGTGTTATTCATAGGCTAGGTGAAGATATATTTTTCCATGATATTGAGACGATTCAGGCAGAACTGGCTAGCTTAGCACTTTTAGATAATTGTATTATTAAAAGAATACTGTATGATTGTTATTTTTCATTAGTGGATAATAAATTAATAAATATTCTTTATTTTTTGAGAAATAAAAACAATTCATATTTCAATATAAAACAGAAAATAAAGATTATCAAAAGAATTATCCGTCCTTATAAATATGAGTCTGTATTGTGAGATGATATATGAATATTTTATTTGTTTCTGATGATGTGTATGCTAGACATCTGGTGGTTGCGATTAAAAGCATTATAAATCATAATGAAAAAGGTATTCAATTTTATATTTTTGATTTGGGTATAAAGGATGAAAATAAGAGAAATATTAATGATATTGTTTCTTCTTATGGAAGTGAAGTCAACTTTATTGCTGTAAATTATAAAGACTTTGAGAGTTTTCCTGTTCAAATTAGTTATATTTCTTTAGCAACATATGCAAGGCTAAAAACGGCAGAATATTTGCCGGATAATTTAAATAAAATTATTTATTTAGATGTTGATGTTTTGGTTTTTAACTCATTAGAAATGTTATGGAATGTTGATGTTAATAATTTTCTTACTGCGGCCTGTTATGATTCTTTCATTGAAAATGAAAAGTCTGAGCATAAAAAATCGATTTCAATGTCAGAGTAAGGAATATTATTTTAATGCAGGAGTAATGCTATTTAATTTAGATGAATGGCGGAAGATGGATGTATTTTCAAGAGCTTTAGACCTGTTAGCTATGTATCCTAATCAAATGATTTATCAGGATCAAGATATATTGAATATCCTTTTTAGGAATAAAGTCTGTTATTTAGATTGCAGATTTAATTTCATGCCGAATCAACTTGAAAGAATAAAACAATACCATAAAGGAAAATTGAGCAACTTACATTCTTTAGAAAAAACAACGATGCCTGTCGTTATTTCACATTATTGTGGTACACAAAAAGCGTGGCATGCGGATTGTAAACATTTTAATGCATATTTCTATCAGAAAATATTAGCAGAAATAACGAGAGGCACGGATAAAGAACGCGTATTATCTATAAAAAACTATCTCAAGGCCTTGATTAGAAGGATTAGATATAAATTCAAATATCAAGTCTATTAACTATTGAATTTTTGTAAATGAGATAAGAGTAGAGTGCTGATTTCTTCAAAGCGAAAAGGAGAAATAGCTTGTTCTAATTTATTACAATAATGGTTGTATTCATCTTGATTTTGAAGGAAAGAGTGTGTTTTTTGTATAAAAGCATTCTTGTCACCTAAATTTACTAATCCTCCAAATTCTCCTCCTCGGAGAATTTCTTTCGGACCGGTAGGGCAGTCCATGGATATTACAGGTGTACCGCAAGCCATGCTTTCTAGGATAACTGTCGGTAACCTCTCTTTCAAAGAGGTGTGTAAAAATAGCCTAGCATTTTTTATTAATGGATACGGATTATCTTTATTTCCTAAAAGAAAACAATCTTCTTGTAGATTGAGTGATTCTATTTGTTTCTCTAATTTTTCTCGACACTCACCATCCCCAACAATATATAATTTTTCTTGGATACCTCGTTTTTTTAATTGATAATAAATATTAATCATTTGTTCATGATTCTTATCTATATCTAAACGAGAAACGTTAATTAAGTATTGTTTATGATGAATGTCATGGGTATTTTTGATTGATTGTTCCTGGATAAAATTAATATCAATAGGATTGTATAAGATATGTATTCTTTCTTCTTGGATCCCGTAAGATAGTAAGATTTTTTTAGCATTTTTTTGCATTTCTTTTGTAATTGCAAAGAAATAAGTGTGTTTAGGAAGAATGTTTTGGTACCATTCTCTTCTGTTGCACCAGTCATCTAAATGAGCTTGACCGTGTATCCAACGAATTATCGGGATGTTAATTTGATTGTTTGATAAGAAGAAATCAAGGTGTGAGTCAAAATTAACAATTAAATCAAATTCCTTGTTTTTAATGTATTTTTTTATTCTATTTTCTTCTATCTTATTAATTTTTGATAGTTTGTATTTATATATTTTTCTGAAGATTCTGCGCTGATTTATTTTATTTTTAAATTCAGTATATTTTCTTGACTCACTATTGTCTAGAATAAAATCTATATTAATATTTTTATTGATTTGATTGATGTTTTTGTTATCTTCACCTTTATTTTCTAGTAAAAGTAATGTAACTTTGAATTCATTAAATCTAGATAGAATATTTAAATAGTTAATTAGAATTCTTTCAGCGCCTCCGACGACAAGGCTTTTATGTACAAATAGAATATTCATTTTGAACTTTTTCATTCTTTTTTGTAATCAACTGGTTTTTTATTGAAGATTTGTTATGAGAAGAATTACTCTATGGCATATAATATAGCAAAAATTATTCAATTTGAATGAAATGTATACAGGTTCTGTGTGAATTATTGGCAGAGTAAAAAACATGCAACTCATCCGTGTGGCACTGGCAGTGCCGTTATATCGTTTTTTTGATTATCTTTTACCCCCTGAGCTTGATGCCGTGATTGGGGGACGTGTCGTTGTGCCTTTTGGTAGGCAACAGCGTGTTGGGATTGTGGTGGCATTGCCTGTGGAAACAGAGGTTGAAACGGCGCAATTAAAGTCAGTAATTGAGGTGTTGGATACTCAAAGCTTGTTTAATCAAGATATGTGGCAGTTATTGCATTGGGCTGCTGGCTATTATCAAACTGCATTGGGTGAAGTGTTATTTCAAGCGTTGCCTGTCAAACTGAGACAGGGGGAAAGTGCGGTTGAAAAAGCGAAAATTTTTTGGCAATTGACCGAAGGTGGTCTGCAAGCATTGGCACAACACACTGACAGCGGAGAGTTTAAGCGGGCAAAAAAACAGCTTGAGGCTCTCATCGCGTTATCTCAAACCCCACTAGAAAAAGGCAATAATCCGTTTAATAGCGCGATTTTCTCAACTCTTAAACAAAAAGATTACGTAGAAGACGTTGAGGTTCAACCGCAGTTACACGCATGGCAGACCGATTTCACCGATAAACCGATGGTGAATGACGAAAATCGATTGCGGCTAAATAAGCAACAAGCATTAGCTTTCAGTCAATTAGTGTTTCATCAAGGATTTGCGGTGTGGTTACTCGATGGTGTAACGGGGTCAGGAAAAACCGAGATTTATTTGCAACTGATTGAAGAGGTGTTGAAAAAAGGCAAACAAATATTAGTGCTTGTGCCTGAAATTGGCTTAACACCACAAACAGTACAGCGTTTTGCCGCTCGTTTTCAGGTGGTGATTGATGTATTGCATTCTAATCTAAATGATACCCAACGTTTGGCAGTATGGCAGCGTGCAAGAACTGGACAAAGTGCGGTTGTCATCGGCACAAGATCCGCATTATTTACGCAATTTGCTGATTTAGGATTGATTGTTATTGATGAAGAGCATGATGCCTCTTTCAAACAACAAGATAATTTCCGTTATCATGCTCGTGACTTGTCGATTGTATTGGCGAAACAGTTAAATATTCCAGTGTTAATGGGGTCAGCGACACCGAGTTTAGAAAGTCTAAATAATGTTCATAATGGCAAGTATCACCATATTATTTTATCAAACAGAGCGGGTAATGCAGCATTACTACGTCATTCTGTGATCGACTTAAAGCAACAAGTTGTGCGTAATGGTTTATCTGAAGCGTTGTTACAGCGAATGGAAAAGCACCTACAAAAAGGTAACCAAGTGTTACTTTTTTTAAATCGGCGTGGTTTTGCTCCTGTGATGTTATGCCATGAATGTGGGTGGATTGCCGAATGCCAACATTGTGAGAAACCTTATACTTATCATCAACATCAGCGTGCTTTACGCTGTCATCACTGTGCGGCACAAAAATCGATTCCGCGGCAATGTGAGTATTGTGGGTCCACACATTTGATCACCACTGGGTTGGGAACTGAGCAATTAGAGCAAACTTTAGCAAGTCGTTTTCCACAATATCAAATTACGCGTATTGATCGTGACAGTACGGCACGAAAAGGCAAATTAGAGGATTATCTCACCGATATTCAACAGGGGAAAAGTCAGATTCTGATTGGTACACAAATGCTCGCAAAAGGACATCATTTTCCTAATGTGACGTTAGTGGCGTTAGTGAACGTGGATAGTGCCTTATTCTCTTTAGATTTTCGTGCAGAAGAGCGCTTGGCACAACTTTATGTACAAGTGGCAGGTCGTGCAGGTCGTGTGGAGAAACAAGGGGAAGTGGTGCTACAAACCCATTACCCAGATCATCCATTATTACAGCGTTTGTTGCAGCAAGGTTATGCAGATTTTGCGGAGTACGCGTTACAATTACGACAAAAAATGGGCTTGCCACCATTTAGTGCACAAGCATTGTTTAAAGCACAAAGCCGGCATTCAGAAGACGCTGAGCAAGTCTTGCAGCAAGTGGCAGAGTATTTTTACACTTGGAATCAAAACTCGCAGTGTGCGATACAAATTTTAGGACCGATTGCGGCACCTTTCAGTAAAAAAGCCGGTCAATATCGTTGGCAATTATTGCTACAACATCCTTCCAGAGCCCAGTTACACCATGCCTTATCGGCATTTCAAGCCACATCAACGATTAAATTTGGTTCAGTACGTTGTGTGTTAGATGTAGATCCCATTGATTTAAATTAGCTTGTGTTTGAGTTATAAGGGATTTTTCAGTAGAATTGTGCCAATTTTTATGAATGTTTTTAGGAATAGGTTTTAGCGTGGCAAGACGAAATTATGCCGGTCGTGGCAGTAGAAAGAAAAAGAAAGGAACAAGCAAAATGGTATTATTACTGTTAGTTGGGGTAATCATTGCCGTTTTCCTATCTGTGTTGATGTTGATGAAAGAGAAAACGCCAAAGGAAATTGTGGCGCTTCCTAAAAGTGAAAATCAATCAACGAAAAGTGTACTACCAAATCGTCCAGAAGAAGTTTGGAGTTATATTCAAGCATTAGAAACGCGTACTGTACCTGTTACGGATGATCCAAAAATCTTAGATAAGAATATGCGTTTGACAGAAGAACAACGAAAAATTTTATTGGCGATGGAACAAGAACAAAAAGCAGCAGAACAGGCGCGTTTAAAGCAACAAGAAGAACAGCGTAAAATAGAAGAGAATAAAAAAGAAGAGAGTAAAAAAGACAATAGCGCAACGCTGATAAAAACAAACGAAACCCAAAATGGGCAAGCTAAGGCAGTCAATAAACCACAGACTACACCTGCTGTGATTGAAGTGAAAAAGGGAGAGCCGGTGAAAGAGGTGGTTAAAGTGGAACCGCCTAAAAAAGTCGAGGTTATCAATGCGACACCGAGTGAGAAAAAATATGGCTTACAATGTGGTGCATTTAAAAACAAAACGCAAGCAGAAAACTTGCAAGCGCGTTTAGCAATGTTAGGGCTCAATGCAAGGGTCAATTCTAATCAAGAATGGAATCGAGTAGTAATCGGACCGGTAGGTGATCGCGCCTCAACCTTGAAAGCTCAAGAAAAAGCGAAAGCAATCGCACAGTGTGTGGTGATTGGTATGTAAATGTGGTGTATGTAAAAAAACGTGGGAGAATCCCACGTTTTTTTGTTTTTACACTTGCTTAAATATTAAAAAGTCTTAAAATGAATGATCGTTCATTTCAGAAATACAGATCTATTTCTGACTTTTTATTTCATTCATTTAGTGAACTTATTATGCGTCAATCTGATATAGATATGACTGAGCATATTTTTATAGCAATCGATCACCTGATGGCGAAAGAAGGGTTACATAATCTTTCTATGCATAAAATTGCAAAGGCTGCCAAAATTTCACCAGGGACCATTTATATTTATTTTAAGTGTAAAGAGGAATTGCTAGAACAATTTGCTCAGCAAGTATTCGCACGTTTTCAGCGTGCATTAGAAAAGAATCATGACGACCGTCAGCCATTCTTTGAACAATACCGCCAAATGTGGTGGAACATTTGGCATTTTTTGTTGGAAAACCCAAATATTTTGTTAAATATGCACCAATATCAATCCCTACCTGGGTTTGATAAGGTGATTAAATCGTGGGATCGTAGCCACTGGACATTGTTTTGCGAAAGAGCACAGCAAGCCGGTGAGGTATGTGATTTACCCACCAATATTCTTTTTGCACTTGGACTAGAAAGTGCAATAAAAATTGCTTGGAAACAAATTTATTTTAAAGAAACGTTCTCTGTTGAGTTGCTGGAATCTGTGATTCAACGGACATGGTGTGCTATTCAAAAATAATTTATCTTTTAATTTTACGGAGTTTTTGTATGAGTGTGACTCAAGCAAATCAACCAAAACGATCTCATTCGATTGCCATGAAAATCATTCTCGGCGTTATTGTCTTACTTTTTGCTGGGGTCATTATTTTTAATGTGATCAAAGGCAAAATGATTGAAAAATTTATTGCGGGTGCTGGGGAAAAAATTTATCCCGTAACTGCAATGACTATTCAGCCTCAGCAATGGACACCCGTGATTGAAACCACTGGCATTGTGCGTCCTAATCAGGGTGCGATGTTAAGTGCACAGACATCAGGTACAGTACAGCAAGTCTTAGTTCAATCTGGACAGCACGTGAAGAAAGGCGAGGTGTTAGTGGTATTAGACAGTTCAGTAGAACTAGCAAACTTGAAAGCATCCCAAGCTCAACTTTTATCTGTGAAAGCTACATACCAACGTTATTTAAGTTTGTATAAAACCAAGAGCGTGTCGCAACAAGAACTTGATAATGCGAAATCTGCTTATGAAGCATTAGAGTCAAATATCGCTGCTTTAAAAGCGGGCATTGCACGTCGTCAGATTTTGGCGCCTTTTGATGGACAAACCGGTATTGTGAAAGTCAACGTCGGGCAATATGTCAATCCAGGAATGGAAATTGTGCGTGTTGAAGACACCAGTAGTATGAAAATTGATTTCGCCCTTTCACAAACGGAATTGGAACACTTACATGTTGGACAAAAAGTGACAGCGACTGCCGATGCGCGTAGTGGTGAAACCTTTGCGGCAAAGATTACTGCCATTGAACCTGCGATCAGCGCAACAACAGGGTTAATTGATGTACAAGCCACCTTTGAACCAGAAGATGGACGTAAACTCCTTTCTGGTATGTTTACTCGCTTGCGGGTTGCTTTGCCGACAAAATATGATCAAGTCGTTGTGCCACAAGTCGCGATTAATTACAACATGTATGGGGAAATTGCTTATATTCTTAGCGAACTTTCTGCAGAAGAGCGTGAAACATTAGTCGCACGACAGGATTTCGACCGCGAAAAAATTGACAATGCCTATCGAGTTAAACAAGTCACTGTATTTACCCAAGATCGTCAAGGGATTTATGCCCAGTTAAAAGGGGAAGAAATTAAACCCGGTGATAAAATTGTAACCGGTGGACAACAAAATTTAAGTAATGGCAGTTTAGTACTCGTCGCTGATAAAGCCGGGGTGGGAACCATGCAACCTGCTGTAAAAAATAACCTATAAAGTGCGGTTCCAAAGAGGAAAAATTTGATGAACTACGCCTTATTATTAAAACAACTTGAACAAATTCTAGAACCTGAAACCTATATCATTTCAAGAATGGCAAATACGTCTGCTTTTTTGTATCAGCACATGCCGGAATTAAACTGGGTCGGATTTTATCTTGTCAAAGACGGGGTACTCAAAGTCGGTCCCTTCCAAGGTAAAGTTGCCTGTTCTGATATTGGCTTTGGTAAAGGAGTATGTGGTTATACTTGGCAAACGGGCACAACGACTGTCGTAGATGATGTACATCAATTTGCGGGGCATATTGCTTGTGATAGTGCATCACAATCAGAAGTTGTAGTACCGATTTTTCAAGGGGGAGAGATGATTGCTGAATTGGATGTCGACTCACCTCGTTTAGCCCGTTTTTCCGCAGAAGATGTAGCCTTTTTAGAAAACTGTGCGGCACTTATCTGTATTAAGGAATAGGAAATTACCATGCGATTTACCGATATTTTTATTCGACGCCCTGTTTTAGCGGTTTCTATTAGCTTGCTGATTATTATTTTAGGATTACAAGCGATTGCGAAGTTAGCTGTGCGCGAATATCCCAAAATGACTACAACGGTGATTAATGTTTCTACGGTGTACCCAGGGGCAGATGCAAGTCTTATCCAAGCGTTTATTACTTCAAAACTAGAAGAAGCTGTTGCACAAGCCGATAACATTGATTACTTATCTTCAAAAAGTAGCCCAAATAACTCGTTAATTACAATTAAAATGAAGCTAAATACCGAACCGAACGGGGCTTTAGCAGACGTGTTAGCGAAAGTGAACTCTGTACGTTCGCAATTACCACGGGGGATTGATGATCCGGTCATCACGTCTTCGACGGGGGGAACGGGGATGATGTACATCCAGTTTAGCTCCACTAAACTGGATGCTAGTCAGGTAACAGACTACATTGAACGTGTGATTAAACCTCAATTCTTTACGGTTGAAGGGGTGGCGGAAGTACAAATCTTTGGTGCATCGGATTATGCGCTACGGATTTGGTTAGATCCTGCCAAAATGGCCGCACAGAATTTATCCGCGATGGCGGTCAGAAATGCGTTATCTTCGAATAATGTGCAAACGGCGGCGGGGAATGACAATGGTTTTTATGTCACCTATAAAAATAAAGTGGAGACAACCACCAAATCAGTGGAAGAGTTGGGGAATCTGATTATTTCCTCACAAGGCGATAAGTTAGTGCGTTTACGTGATATCGCTGACGTAGAATTAAATAAATCGAGTGATAGCTCAAGAGCGGTTGCTAATAGTTTTGAATCTGTGGTGTTAGCGATCAATCCAACTTCTTCAGCCAACCCACTTGTTGTGGCAGAAAATGTGCGTCCATTGTATGAGCAAATTAAGCAAAATTTGCCAGATAGCATGCAGGCAGAAATTCTTTATGACACCACGATAGCAATTAATAGCTCAATTGATGAAGTAATCAAAACCATTTTAGAGGCGACAATCATTGTTTTAGTGGTGATCACATTATTTATTGGTTCATTGCGTGCAATTCTCATTCCGGTGATTACGATTCCGATTTCTTTGATCGGCGTAATCATGCTGTTACAGGCGTTTGATTTCTCCATTAATTTAATGACTTTACTTGCCTTAATTTTGGCGATCGGACTCGTTGTGGATGACGCCATCGTGGTGCTTGAGAACGTGGATCGTCACATTAAATTAGGCGAAACACCTTTCCGTGCTGCCATTATTGGTACACGTGAAATCGCCGTGCCCGTGATTTCGATGACCATTGCCCTCATGGCAGTTTACTCGCCAATGGCATTAATGGATGGCATTACAGGTTCTTTGTTTAAAGAGTTCGCCTTAACCTTGGCTGGTGCGGTATTTATTTCTGGGATCGTGGCGTTAACCCTTTCACCGATGATGAGCAGTAAGTTGCTTAAACCGCATACTGACCCAAGTAAGTTAGAACAATGCATCGAAAAAATGCTCACCACCATTAATCATGGCTATAACTATGCTTTAAATCTGGTGATGGCAAGCCGTCGTTGTATGTTAGCTTTTGCGGCGGTTATTTTTGCTACGCTGCCTTTCTTGTTTAATGGGTTAGCGAGTGAGTTAACCCCAGCAGAAGATAAAGGGGCGTTCATGGTGATTGGTCGTGCACCGTCCAATGTCAATGTGGATTATGTACAAGAAGCAATGCATGAGTATGAACAGATTTTGAAAGACACACCGGAAGTGGATTTTTCCATGGTGATTTCAGGGGCAATGGGGAGTAACCAATCCTTTAGTGTGGTGACATTAAAAGATTGGAAAGAACGTACCCGTAGCCAAGCGGAAATCTTAGCGGAGTTAAATAAAAAATCGGCGCATATTCCAGAAGTGGCGTTGACGGGATTTAACTTCCCAGAAATCAACACGGGAGAGCAAGGTCCACCAATTGGTTTTGTGATCAGTACTGCGAGTGGCTATGAAGATTTAGCCAATGTGGCAGAAAACTTCCTACAAGAAATGAAAAAATCCGGTCACTTTGTTTATACCGCGTTGGATTTAAAATTTGATACGGCGCAGATGCGGATTAAAGTCGATAAAGAAAAAGCAGGTACCTATGGTGTCACAATGCAACAAATCAGTGCCACATTAGGGAGTTTCTTGTCTGCCGCCACGATTGAACGAGTTGATATTGATGGACGTGCTTATCGAATCATCATGCAAGTTAAACGGGGTGAACGTTTGTCACCAGAAAGTTTAAACAACTATTATGTGGCGGCAAGTAACGGGAAATCAGTACCATTAAGCAGTTTCTTAACCATGACGTTAGAATCACAGCCAACTTCTTTACCTCGTTTTAGCCAGCTTAATTCAGCGGTCATTAGTGCAGTTCCTCTCCCAACCAAAAGTACAGGTGAGGCGATTGCGTGGTTAAAAATGGCAGCGAAAGAGTATTTACCGCAAGGCTATAATTATGACTTTACTGGTGAAGCGCGTCAGTTAGTCCAAGAAGGCAATGCATTAGCTGTTACTTTCGTACTTGCTGTGGTGATTATCTTCTTGGTCTTAGCGATTCAATTTGAGTCAATTCGTGATCCGTTAGTCATTATGATTTCGGTGCCACTTGCCGTGAGTGGGGCGCTATTAATGCTGAATTTCTTAGGCTTCTTCCGTATTCCAGGAACCAGTCTTAATATTTACTCACAGGTTGGTTTAATCACGCTAGTGGGGTTAATTACTAAGCACGGGATTTTGATGTGTGAAGTGGCAAAAGAAGAGCAATTACAGCATGGTAAAAATCGTATTGAAGCGATTACTGAAGCAGCGAAAGTGCGTTTACGCCCGATTCTTATGACGACCGCTGCAATGATTGCAGGTCTTATCCCGCTCTTGTATGCTTCGGGCGCAGGTGCGGTGTCGCGCTTTAGTATTGGGATTGTGATTGTATCAGGTTTAGCGATTGGGACATTATTTACCCTGTTTGTGTTACCTGTGATTTATAGCTATATTGCAACGGAACATAAACCACTACCGGAATTTGATGAAAGCATAAAACCGTTAACGGATAATAGCGCACATTAATTTCAACATAAAAAAATACCGCACAAAAGTGCGGTATTTTTTGCGTGAAAAACAGAATTAACGTGTATCTTGTTCGGTTGATGGCCATGCATTCACCACAGCTTTGACTAAAGTGGCTAATGGAATAGCGAAGAAAACGCCCCAAAAGCCCCATAATCCACCAAAAATTAATACCGCGATAATAATGGTTAGAGGGTGCAAATTGACGGCTTCAGAAAAAAGGAATGGGACTAATAAGTTACCGTCTAAAATTTGGCTGATGACGTAGGCAGTAATGATATACCAAAAAGTAGGAGTGATGCCAAATTGCGCGACGGCAACGAGGGCAATAGGAATCGTGACAAGGACGGCACCAATATAAGGCACGAGCACGGATAGTCCTACCGCAACAGCTAACAATAACGAATAATTTAAGTTAAAGAAGATGAAAATCGCGTAAGTCACAGCGGTGACAATTATGATTTCGAATAATTTACCGCGAATATAATTCGCAATTTGTTGTTGCATTTCTTTCCAAACGCTCGAGGCTAGCGTACGGTTACGCGGAAGGAAACGGCTTACACTGGCGATTAATTCTGTTTTATCTTTTAATAAAAAGAACACCATTAAAGGCACTAAAAACGCATAAATCCCTAGGGTGACCAGGCTTAATAACGAGGTCAGGGAGAATTTGAGGGCGGATTCACCAAAGCCAAGAATTTTGGAGCGGACAGTACTTAATACAGAATCAATGGTTTGGTAATCCACTAGCTCGGGATAATGTTCAGGTAGAGAAAGTAACCACTCATTGAGTTTATTAAACATATGTGGCAAATCAGTCACTAAATTCAAGGTTTGAGTCCATAACGTTGGAATGAAGACCAATACGATAACGAGGATCAACCCTAAAAAACCACCAAAAATAATGGCAGTTGAGAGTAGGCGTGGAAACTTGAGTTTTTCTGTGAGAACGCGAATTGGCCATTCCAATAAATAAGCTAATACAATAGCGATGAGGAGTGGCGCAATGAGGTGACTAAAAAAATAAATGGATATAAAACCAAAGAGTAAGATGGCAAACAACCCCATGGCTTGTGGATCACTAAAACGGTTGTTATACCAGTTTTTCAACATTTCGATCATAAGATATCCTTAATTTAGGCATTTTGAGCGATTATAAGGTAAAATCTAATAAGATCATATCATTAAGCGAGGAAATTCTATGTGCGTGACTATATATCATAACCCACGTTGTTCTAAGAGCCGTGAAACGCTAGCCTTACTCGAAGCGAAATACGGTCAACCGAAAATTGAACTTTATTTAGAACAACAATTCTCTGCCTCACAGCTACAGCAAATTGCGCAAAAATTAGGAGTAACCAGTTTCCGAGAGATGATGCGCACAAAAGATGAACTCTATCGTGATTTGGGCTTAGATAAGCCGGAAGTCAGCGAACAACAACTGTTGGAAGCATTGGTTGCACATAGTAGTTTGTTGGAGCGTCCAATCGTCATTCATGGTGACAAAGCAAAAATTGGTCGTCCACCAGAATCCGTACTTGAGATTCTGTAATTTCGTTTTATAATGACGCCCGTTTGTTTCACACAAATGGGCAATTTTTTATTACAACTTATGAGGAAAAATATGGCTAAAAAGCAAAAACAGCCACTCAGTGCACAGCCTTATCAGCACAGCCGTGGTGTTATTCGCGATAATGCAATTTGTGCATTATTACATGATCCGTTGTTTCGTCAACGTATTGAGAAAAAAAGGAAAGGAAAAGGCAGTTATCAACGCAAAGCCAAGCATGTAGGGAAAGCCCGATTATAAGATTTTTGATTTGAAAGATTTTATAATCGGGTTTTTCTTAACGATATTTTACAACAATGCAACTCATTTAAACTCAGCGAGGTAAATTTATGACTGTGCAAACGGAAATCCTTTTTAGTAATAATTGGAATGTTAGAATCAGCGATCCGGGCGAAGAAGGGGCACATAGCCATTTCTTTGAAACTATTTATATTACCTTAGTCGCCCATATTGATGGCTCGAATATTTCTTATGAATTTACAAGAAAGGTCGAAGAACAAGTTAAAATTCACCGCACTTTTACTGACTTAAGTGAGCTTTTCAAATTCCTTGGTGATTACCTTGACCCTGTTAGCATGGGATTTTTAGGGATTAAAATCGGGAATTTGGGCGTGAGTGTAACCAACCATTTAAAATGAGAAAAAAAGAGAAATAGGGATTTGGCGGGAAAATTCGGTATTAAATGGGACGGAAACCGCATAAACAGGGGCTTGAGAGAATCTAGCCCCTGTTTTATATCAAGAAAAAAGAAAAATAATGAAATGGGAAAAAATTCGCGAAAATGCAAATTTAACCGTTTAAAATGGGAAATTAAAAACCAAGTTTAAAAGTGTTTAAATTGCGTTTAAATCATATTTTTTCCAATATGGGTGACTAGCCCAATAACTTGAAGTTTTTCAGCTTCATCTTTTGAAAGAATAATTGGCTTGTACTCTTCTTGGTTGTCTGAAATCAATTCTATACTGTTCCAATTCATTTTTACACGCTTAACCCAAACGCTGGACTCACTCTGAACCAAATAAATGTTATTACCTTTGATTTCCTTTCTAGATAAATCTACTAGCATTTGATCTTTATCATCTATGGGTTGGGCGCATTGACGTACCATTTGCCCAGAATACCGCAGCAAATTGCGGTTTAACGCCAAGCTTTTGTAATAATGGTGCTGGATAAGGTATGTGGTCATCTGGCTTAGTTATGCCATCATTAAAGCTACCAAAGCCCGCAGAAACCTGAACGGATGAATAACTTGGTATCATCACCACATTTGATTCTGGTGCGGGCGCGCTGATTTTCTGAATGGTGCTTTCAGTTCCTTTAAGCATTTCACCCTCGCCAGTAGCTAACCATTGAAGGCTCACGCCTGCAACCTCTGCAATCTTAATTAGATTGGTCCTTGATGGATCTGCTTCTCCTTTAACCCAACGGGCTAGAGATGCCTGCGCTACCCCTACAGCAGAAGCAAACTTACTACCATTATCCTTAAAACTCTTTTCTTGAATAAATTTCATCCTTTTTGAAAATTCATTATCGTAAACCTTTGCTTTGCTCATCTTTTACGGCTCCTAAACCTACACTTATACGGGTAAAAGTTATTTTAAGTTATTGATTTTATTTAAATTAAAACCTTAAAGTAAAATAATGTAAAAAATAATAACTTTTACGGTTGATTTGTTTTAAGTTTTACGGTTTAATACACTCATTAAGACAGCTCAAAGTGTGTATAAAATGGGTGTATTAAACGAAACTAAAAAAGCCGCAACCGACTGGCATCGTGCGGACATCATCGCAGCCTTAAAAAAGAATGGCTGGTCACTACGTTCCTTAGCAGAAGAATGTGATCTGAGTTACAGCACACTCAAATCTGCGCTAGACAAATCTTATCCTAAATGCGAACGAATCATTGCAAATGCAATTGGCGTACCGCCAGAGGTTATCTGGGCGGGGCGATTTGCACAACGTAATTTTCGTCCAACATTATCGGGCAAGTTTTAATCATAAACAACTTTTAAGTTAAATGAAAGAAAAAAAGGACCGTTTATGAATAACTCAGTAATAAAAACTCACTACTCTGCAATGGAGATTGCTTCATTTAAGTTAAATTCTGCCCCGCATACACACAAAAATGTACAAGAAAAAGCAAAACGTGAGTGTTGGATCGCACGTAAACGTGAAGGTCGTGGTGGTGGACTTGAATATGCATTTGAGAGTTTACCGCCAGAGCTACAAGCTGAAATTTTATTAAAACGCACAGAAAGCAAAGGTTTTACCGAGCCGACTCGTGGTGTGGCACACAAAAACTACTTACCTGAAGTTATCTGGGCCCCGTTTGACAAAGCCAGCGAAAAACAACGTGCAGCAGCACAACAAAAGCTCACTTTGTTACACAAAATTGATGATTTAACTCGCAATAACATCAAGTTAATGGATGCATTAGAGATGGTTTCGACCGAGTTTAATGTTGCCAAAGGCTCACTAAAAAGATGGTACTACAAAGTGAGAACATTTGAACGCTCAGACTGGTTGCCATTGCTATTAGATAAGCACGGTACAAACAGAAAAAGTGCAGAAGCTGAGTTCACACCAGAGGCGTGGGAATCATTCAAAGCAGATTATTTCCGCAATGAACGCCCACAGTTTGGTTCTTGCTACGAAAGATTAAAGCGTGCCGCACGTGAACAGGGTTGGGTTATCCCTTCTCCAAGCAGTGTGAAACGTAAAATCGAACGTGAAATCCCTGATAGCCGATTGCTTAATGACATCAAGCAATATGTCAGTGGTGAAAAACGCCGTCCGCTTTGTGATACCGTTGAAGTGAAAGCCCCTACACAGCGTGATTATCAAATAACAGCAACATTAAAACTGCTTGAAGGGTTTCGTGAGGATATTGTGAAAACCAAAGCTCGTGATGCACTTCAATTGTACCTTTCCGACAAAACGAAAAAACTAGGGCTGGATGTAGTGCCGTCAGCATTAATCAGTGCGTTGCGTGTTGAGGGTGTCTATGACGTCACACTCACTTCACCGCAAAAAATTGTAGTGGCAGAAAATGAATGGGCAAACTGTACTGCAATTAGCGTAGAAGTCGAAAGCGAGAGAACAAATGGCTAGATTACGTTACCCCGATATTATCGCGCGAGATGCAAAATACACCGCACTGGCGGAACTTGGGCAAAGACTACCGCAGTTTAAGCTCTCGCCTATTATGACTACGCTCGTCGATTTACTCGATGACCGTTTTATTGAAGTGCTTGCGGATAAGTGGAGTGCAACAGGCTACGACGGGTTATTTCTCGCGACAACACAAGAATCTAAAAAAGGATTAAATGGTGATATGACAAAGTTAATTAAACTTTCTCGAGATTTAGGTCCACATATCAAAGCAATTGAAGACAATAGTATTGCGATCAAAACATCAACAGAACAAAGTTTGCCGAGTACATTTGTTAACTTGCTTGCAACTGCACCGAAAGAAATTCTTAAAACGGCAAATAGTGCATTAGAGTATGCAGCAGATAGCACTATGGCGAAAAGTAGTGATTATCAAGAAGCAAAGAAAAAAATTGATGAAAACGGGGAAGCTGTATTAGAACAGAAGCGTCAGTTAGATACAGTTAAGCAAACAAGTCAGCAAAATAAGAAAGCAACAGAAAAAATGCAGAAAGATCTTCTGGTAGTTAAGCAAAGTACGGAAGAAAAATTTGAGCAACAAAATACCTTGTTATTAACAACTACCCATCAAGTCGAACAAAATGTTACTGATGTAGAGTCGACACGTCAGAAAGTAAGTAAATTACAGCAGCAATATCATCAATTACAAACTTCAATAGAAGAAAATCGTGCTTTAAGTAGCCGTGGTATTGCAAGTATTGCGGCAATGGCAAATATTCCGGTTCCTGCTCTTGTGGGGAAAACGACAATTGGTGCAGGGGTTGGTCGCTTTGATACTAAGAATGCCGTTGCAGTAGGTGTTTCCCGCTATTATGAAAACGGTGTTGCTGTGAAAGTGTCACTCGGGACCGCTGGTGCTAAAGTCACACTAGGTGGTGGTGTTTCTTATTCTTTTTAAGAAAGCTTTTTATCAATTCCTGAATTGATTCATAAGTTAATCAAGCGCTTGAAAGAGTTCTCTATCAAGCGTTTTTATTTGAATCGTATTAGATTAACTATCTCTTTTGGCTATAAAAAAAGATGCCTTGTATAAAGTTATACCAATGTCTTCGATGCTTATATCTTTCTCTGATTTGCCACAAAATAATCAAGATTCTTGATTTTTGTGGCATACCATCAAGTGTTATTTGAGCTTAACTTAACCTTGCTTTCGCTTCAGCGATGGCTTCTGCAACACGAAGTGGGGATACGCCACCTTTGGCACAGCGTTTATCTAAACAAGATTGCAGAGATAGGATCTGATACACATCTTCTTCGATAACATCACTAAATTGTTTAAATTCAGCAACGCTGAGTGCTTCAAGCGCTTTGTGCTGTTGGATGGCATAAACAACGGTTTCGCCCACAATATGGTGAGAGTCACGGAATGGCACGCCTTTGGCGACCAAATAGTCGGCCAGTTCAGTGGCATTGGAATAACCTTTTAAAGCGGCTTCTTTGGTACGTTCTACATTGACTTGAATGCCGTCTAACACAAGAGCCGCCATGTCGATACAGTCTTGCCAAGTATCTAGGGCATCAAAAATCCCTTCTTTGTCTTCTTGCATATCTTTATTATAGGCAAGGGGTAAACCTTTTAAGGTCATTAGCATACCGGTTAATGCGCCCATGACACGGCCGGCTTTACCTCGAATTAATTCACAAGCATCGGGGTTTTTTTTCTGTGGCATCAAGGAAGAACCAGAAGTCACGCGATCGGAAAGTTCCACGAAGTTAGATTCACCACTGTTAAAAATGATCATATCTTCCGCAAAACGTGAAAGATGTGCCATGCTTAGTGAGGCAGTAGAAAGCAGTTCAACGATATGATCGCGGTCTGACACACTGTCTAAACTGTTGCGTGTAGCAACGTCAAAACCGAGATCGAGGGCTAATTGTTCACGATCAATCGCGTAAGCGGTGCCAGCGAGGGCACCACTGCCGAGTGGGCAGCTATTCATGCGTTGGTAAGCATCGGTTAAACGGGTGTAATCACGATCAAGCATTTCCACATAAGCCATGCACCAATGGGCAAAAGTAATCGGCTGAGCTCGTTGTAAGTGTGTATAACCCGGCATCACTGCACGTTGGTTATTTTCGGCTGTTTCGACAAGTTTGCATTGTAAGGCATGAAGCGAGGATTGCAGTTCAATCACACGTTGTTTACACCACATCTTAATGTCCAGTGCAACCTGATCATTACGGCTACGTCCCGTGTGTAATTTTTTACCTAAATTTCCGACTTTATCGATTAATTTACTTTCTACCCAGCTGTGGATATCTTCCGCATCATCTTGCAAAATCGCTTGTGGATTTGATCGCACTTCAATTAAGAGAGTATTCAGTGCACTTTCTAACTGTTGTTGCTCCTGCACGGTCAATACTCCAACGCTGACTAAAGCTTTTGACCAGCCAATGGAACCTTCAATATCTTGTTCTGCGAGACGATAATCGAAACGTAATGAGTCATTAAAATCTTTAAAACGCTTATCTGCGGCTTGTGTAAAACGTCCACCCCAAAGTGCCATAACATCCTCTTATTTTTATGGTTTAATTCTTGTGCCAATGATTTCACCAGCAAAAAGTGCGGTGAGTTTTTCTGGATATTTCCAATTGGCGATATCGACGCCCTGATTTAACATTTTAGCAGCGTCTAATGCGGCATTCACCTTGACAACCATACCATCGGTAATGACGTTGTCTTTAATTAATTGTTCAATTTGCGTACCATTTAATTCTGGTAAGCGCTGTTTGTTGGCATCCAATACGCCATCGACGTCAGATAACATGACTAAATCGGCTTGGATGAGCGCGGCGATAGCTGTGGCAGCTTGATCTGCATTCACATGCATTAATAAGCCCTGTTTATCGACCGCAATTGAGCTAATAATAGGCAAGAATGCCTCACCAAGCAAATTGTTTAATAAGGCGGGATTTTTAGGAACCACAGTCGCCACATGTCCAAGTTCTGGATCTAATTGCGTTGCATAGGTTAAATTCCCGTCTGCCAAACATAGTCCGACGGGATTTAAATGAAATTTGGCGGCTTGTGCAACTAAAGTTTTATTGGCAATGCCGGCTAACGCACCCGTAATAATCTCAATGTGATCACTTGGCGTGACACGCAAACTATTTTTCTTTTGTACTGGCAAATGTAAACGTTGCATCAACTCATCAACAATACAGCCACCACCGTGCACAATGACCAACGGGCGATCAAAGTTTTGTTGGTAATTTGCTAACGCCGTAAATAAATTTTCCATTGCTGCAGGTGTATCAAGTAAGACACCACCCAATTTAATCACTAAAGGTTTCATTTAAAGTAATCCTAATGTTTCAGTCAAACCATAACGAATGTTAGCACATTGTACTGCCTGTGCTGCCGCCCCTTTTAATAAGTTGTCTTCTGCGCCGATGATAATGATATGACCATTTTTAGTCACAAAGCCAATATCACAATAAGGAGTAAATTCGACGGCTTTGATACTTGGTAAACCTTGTTCATAAACACGGACTAATGGTTTGTCAGCATAGGCGTGTTGATAAGCTACACGAATCTGTTCATCACTCACGCCGGTTTTTAGTTTTGCTGTGATTGTCGCTAAAATACCGCGTTTAAAGTTACCTAAGTGTGGTGTGAAAATGACCTCTGTCCCCAAATGGGTCGCGATTTCGGGTTGATGACGGTGATTAAACACACCGTACGCATTTAAGCTCACTTCGCAAAAACTATTGGTTAATGAGGCTTTACGCCCTGCACCACTGACTCCGCTGACGGCATTAATCACGGGTAATTGGGTTAAATCTAATAAATTGTGTGCAATTAAGGGTTTAAGGCTTAATTGAGAGACGGTTGGATAACAGCCCGCGACGGCCACTAAATCCGTTTGTTTAATTTGATGTGCATTCCATTCCGCTAAACCATACACCGCTTGTGTGAGCAATTCAGGATGTTGATGTTCAAAACCATAAAACGTGCGATAAAATGCCGCATTATTCACACGAAATGCGCCAGATAAGTCAAAGACTTTACATTGATTTTGTAGGAAAATGGGGGCAAGGTCATGGCTGACTTCATGAGCGGTGGCGAGAAACACCAGATCCGCTTGTTGTGCAAGTTGAGTTAATTGTTCAGGCAGTGGCTGTAAAGGTAAATCCACAAGATGCTTGAGTTGTGGATAAATGTCACTCATGCATTTATTGGCATCTTGGCTTTGGCGAGAGACGTACAGCCCAGTTAGCTCAAACTCGGGGTGTTTGATTAAAAGACGAGCAAGTTCAGCCCCCGTATAACCACTTGCACCAATGATAATCGCTTTTTGCATATTGTGTTGTGCCTTATAATAAGATAAATTTTTAAATGACTAATTATGCTATTATTATGCATAAATATTTAAAAGGCAATGTCTTTCTGTTTATCAAGGGAAAAACGATGAAAAAAATTCCTTCTTTTTTGCAAATGTATTCCGCACTGATCGCTTCACCAACAATGAGTAGTATTGAGCCACATTTTGATCAATCTAACCGCACCTTAATTGAATTATTAGCGAATTGGCTGAGTTCCCTTGGTTTTAAAACAGAGGTTATTGCTCTAGAGGGGAGTCGTGATAAATTTAATTTATTAGCGACTTATGGTGAAGGGGAAGGCGGTTTACTCTTAGCGGGACATACAGATACTGTGCCTTTTGATGAGGGGCGTTGGCAGTTTGATCCGTTTAAACTTACTGAAAAAGACGGTAAGTTTTATGGTTTAGGCACGGCAGATATGAAAGGGTTTTTTGCTTTTGTCATTGATGCGGTAAGCCAGTTGGATTTAACGAGATTGACAAAACCCTTGCGCATTTTGGCGACGGCGGATGAAGAAACTACCATGTTAGGAGCAAGAACTTTTATTCAACATAGCCATATTCGTCCTGATTGTGCGATTATCGGTGAGCCAACATCATTAAAGCCTATTCGTGCGCATAAAGGGCATGTAGGTGAAGCGTTACGAATTACAGGAAAAAGTGGACATTCGAGCGATCCTAGTAAGGGGATTAATGCGATTGAATTAATGCACGAGGCAACGGGTTATTTAATGCAAATACGAGATGAATTACGCCAGAAATATCATCATGCTGCATTTAATATCCCTTATCCAACGATGAATTTTGGCGCTATTTCAGGGGGAGATGCGGTGAATCGTATTTGTGCTTGCTGTGAATTGCATTTTGATATTCGCCCTTTGCCGAATTTACGTTTAACGGATCTGAATGAAATGTTACAAGCAAAATTAGCCCCGATGTTTGAAAAATGGGGGGATCGCATTTCGTTACAAGCTTTGCATAACCCTATTCCAGGCTATGAATGTGCGCATTCGGCACAAGTGGTGCAGGTAGTGGAAAAATTATTAGGTGAGCAATGTGAGACGGTGAACTATTGTACGGAGGCGCCTTTTATTCAACAGCTTTGTCCGACCTTGGTATTAGGTCCGGGATCCATTGAGCAAGCGCATCAACCAGATGAATTTTTATCTGCTGAATTTATTGATCCAACTCGCGAGTTATTGACCAAACTGATTGGGCAGTTTTGTACAGGCTAAATGCTAGGTCAAGATCGAAAAAGTGCGGTCTGTTTTAAAAAAGTTTTCTCAAACAGACCGCACTTTGTATGCGTATTTTGAGTAGTTATTTTAATAAATCTTCATTTTTCGCATGAATCCATTTACCGCGTTTTTTATCTATATATTGGAAATATTCGTTGGTAAAGGTGCCTTGTGAACAGGTGAGCTTATCTAGACGGGAATTCACCTCTTTATTTTCTAGTGCTTTGATCAGGGTTTCGGGACCTGTTAAGCAAAATACACCGCCCTCAATCCGTTTTTGTTCAATGTTGCTAATAATGATTTCAAGCGTATCTTTTAAGAAAGGATTGCCTTTGGCACTGGCTAAAAAGAAGTTGGTATAACGACCTCGGCGAGAAATGACCACTTCGCTATCCTCTTCATCAATAATGCTGTCAAGGCACCACACTAAGTGTCCATCAATATCCATATAAATACCACCTTCATGATAGAGGGGGAATATACGCCAGAAATCCGCTTGTGCCGCCCCATCGGTCAGCTTGCTATAAGCGTTAAAAGTACGTTCATCTGCATGGGCTTTGATGTAGTCTGCACGGGCTTCCGTACTGACATAGCGATAATCGTAACTTAACGATAATAAACGGTTAAAGAGATAGTTACAGTAAACGGGTAATGTAACTTTATTACTGTAATTGGTTTGCCAAATTACACGATTAATTTTGGTTTTTTTATGGGATTGGCGTTTAGCAGGACTAAATTCGGGAATAGTGAAACGCATTTTAGGAAATAATGCATGAAAAGGATAACTTAAAGTTTTAACGATATTCCCGAGTAGGCGAGTCATACCATTGGTTATCAGAATGAGGTGTTTATTTTTAACAGGTTTATACATGACAAAAGTCCGTTTTCTTTAAATAGAGGGAAATTTGGGATACTTTATCATTTTATGTAAGAAAGAACAAAAGGCTTGTATGAAATGAAAAAAGATTTTTAGATAAGAAGTGGTGGGCGATACCGGTCTCGAACCAGTGACCCCCTCCTTGTAAGGGAGGTGCTCTCCCAACTGAGCTAATCGCCCTTCAGATTTTGTCTTTTTAACAGGAAAAATGACAAAGTTATGAAGCGTTATTTCAAGTCTAAGTGGTGGGCGATACCGGTCTCGAACCAGTGACCCCCTCCTTGTAAGGGAGGTGCTCTCCCAACTGAGCTAATCGCCCACTTGAGACTTAAAATATTGGGTGAATTTTATGGATTGGAACACATAAAAGTGGTGGGCGATACCAGTCTCGAACCAGTGACCCCCTCCTTGTAAGGGATGTGCTCTCCCAACTGAGCTAATCGCCCGCATAAAATTCAATCACAACATTGGACACTTTGTTGAAAAGTGGTGGGCGATACCGGTCTCGAACCAGTGACCCCCTCCTTGTAAGGGAGGTGCTCTCCCAACTGAGCTAATCGCCCAAATGTTGTGAGGTGGCATTATAATTATTACTTCTATTCAGTCAACAAGTTTTTACAAAAAAAGCGTTAATTGTTTTAAAAGTAGGCATAAAATCACATTTTTTATTCGGAAATATGGAAACTCATAGTACAATATGGCACAAATTTTTTGATGTAATTTAAGGTAAGAGAAAAGGTTATAAGATGAAAGCAGAAGCATTATTTGATTTAGATCCTGGTGTGAAAGTGCGCACCCGTTTTGCGCCAAGTCCAACGGGCTATTTACATGTAGGGGGGGCTAGAACGGCACTTTATTCTTGGCTCTATGCAAAACATCACCAAGGCGAATTTGTTTTACGTATTGAAGATACCGACTTAGAGCGCTCAACACCAGAAGCGACTGCCGCCATTTTAGAAGGAATGGCGTGGTTAAATTTAGCTTGGGAACATGGTCCATATTTTCAAACCAAGCGTTTTGATCGTTATAACCAAGTGATTGATCAAATGATCGAACAAGGGTTAGCTTACCGTTGTTATTGTTCAAAAGAACGTTTAGAAGATTTACGCAACACGCAAGAACAGAATAAACAAAAACCCCGCTATGATCGTCATTGTTTAGGTGATCATAAGCACTCACCAGAACAACCGCATGTGGTGCGTTTCAAAAATCCAACGGAAGGCTCCGTGGTGTTTGAAGATGCAGTGCGTGGACGTATTGAGATCAGTAACGCAGAGTTAGATGATTTGATTATTCGCCGTACCGATGGCTCACCAACTTATAATTTCTGTGTGGTGGTGGATGACTGGGATATGGGCATCACGCATGTGGTGCGCGGTGAAGACCATATCAACAATACGCCGCGTCAAATTAATATTTTAAAAGCTTTAGGCGCACCCATTCCAACTTACGCCCATGTGTCGATGATTTTAGGTGATGATGGACAAAAATTATCCAAACGTCATGGCGCGGTGAGCGTGATGCAATATCGTGATGATGGTTACTTGCCTGAAGCGTTATTAAATTATTTGGTGCGTTTAGGTTGGGGACATGGCGATCAAGAGATTTTCTCCGTAGAAGAAATGATCAAGTTATTTGAGCTTGAAAGTGTGAGTAAATCAGCCAGTGCGTTTAATACGGAAAAATTATTGTGGTTAAATCATCACTATATACGTGAATTGCCAGCAGAATATGTGGCTAAACATTTAGCATGGCACTATCAGGATCAAGGCATTGATACCTCCAATGGACCTGCATTAGAAGACATCGTAAAAATGTTGGCTGAACGTTGTAAGACACTCAAAGAAATGGCTGCCGCAAGCCGTTATTTCTTCGAAGATTTCGACAGCTTTGATGAAACCGCAGTGAAAAAACATTTCAAAGCAGCTGCGATTGAACCACTTGAGAAAATCAAAGAAAAATTGACCGCACTTGAAAGCTGGGATTTACACAGTACGCATCAAGCCATTGAACAGACTGCCGCTGAATTAGAATTGGGGATGGGCAAAGTTGGGATGCCATTGCGTGTTGCCGTTACAGGAACAGGTCAATCACCTTCTATGGATGTGACGTTAGTGGGCATCGGTAAAGCGCGTACTCTCGAACGTATTCAAAAAGCGATTGATTTTATTAAAAGTCAAAATGTTTAATATTTAGGCTTCTGTTTAAATATCAGCAATTTGAGGTTGACAGTTTGTGTGGCGGAATTTATTATTACCGCCACGACATTTCTGATGTGGGGATATAGCTCAGTTGGGAGAGCGCTTGCATGGCATGCAAGAGGTCGTCGGTTCGATCCCGATTATCTCCACCAAATCATCTTCTAAGTCTTTAATTCGTCTTTTAAAGCTTATTCTTTGTTTAGTCTGAAAATAAATTACCAATCCTGCATTAAAGCCTGTATAATAGCCGAGATTTATTTTCTGTATTAACGCGTGCGGCTATCAAAAGTGATTTTACGAACAGTACTGAAAAGCAAAAGTGCGGTTGGAAAGTGAGATTATTTTTGCTAGTCGCAATTGGAAAATAGAGCCATTTTTTTATTCACAAGTTAATGAAATTGTTGATTTCATTAGCCATTTTAAAAGGAACATTCTCGTGAATCCAATTGTTAAACAATTTAAATATGGTCAACATACTGTTACGCTAGAAACGGGTGCAATTGCACGCCAAGCAACGGCAGCAGTGATGGCAAGTATGGATGATACTACTGTGTTTGTCACAGTGGTTGCCAAAAAAGATGTGAAAGAAGGTCAAGACTTCTTCCCATTAACTGTTAACTATCAAGAGCGTACTTATGCCGCGGGTCGTATTCCTGGTGGCTTTTTCAAACGTGAAGGTCGTCCTTCTGAAGGCGAAACTTTAATTGCTCGTTTAATTGACCGTCCAATTCGTCCACTTTTCCCAGAAGGTTTTTATAACGAAATTCAAATCGTGGCGACAGTGGTCTCAGTGAACCCACAAATTTGCCCAGATTTAGTGGCAATGATTGGTGCATCTGCAGCACTTTCTTTATCAGGAGTGCCATTTAATGGCCCTATCGGTGCAGCACGTGTTGGTTTTATTGATGATCAATTTGTGTTAAACCCAACCATGAACGAGCAAAAACAAAGCCGTTTAGACTTGGTTGTCGCGGGAACAGATAAAGCGGTGTTAATGGTGGAATCTGAAGCCGATGTATTAACCGAAGAACAAATGTTAGCTGCGGTGGTGTTTGGTCATCAGCAACAACAAGTGGTGATTGACGCGATCAAAGAATTTACCGCAGAAGCCGGTAAACCGCGTTGGGATTGGGTGGCACCTGAACCAAATACCGCGTTAATTGAAAAAGTGAAAGCGATTGCAGAAGCGCGTTTAGGCGAAGCATACCGTATCACTGAAAAACAAGCACGTTATGAACAAATTGATGCGATTAAAGCTGATGTGATTGCACAAATCACAGCTGAAGTGGCAGAAGGCGAAGACATCAGTGAAGGGAAAATTGTCGATATTTTCACCGCACTTGAAAGCCAAATCGTACGTAGCCGTATTATTGCTGGTGAACCACGTATTGATGGTCGTACAGTAGATACTGTTCGTGCATTAGATATTTGTACTGGTGTTTTACCACGTACACACGGTTCTGCGATTTTCACCCGTGGTGAAACACAGGCGTTAGCTGTCGCGACATTAGGTACAGAACGTGATGCACAAATTATTGATGAATTAACAGGTGAGCGTTCAGATCACTTCTTATTCCACTACAACTTCCCGCCATATTCTGTGGGTGAAACCGGTATGATTGGTTCACCAAAACGTCGTGAAATTGGTCATGGTCGTTTAGCGAAACGTGGTGTGGCTGCAGTGATGCCAACACTTGCCGAGTTCCCGTATGTGGTACGTGTTGTCTCTGAAATCACAGAATCAAATGGTTCTTCTTCTATGGCATCGGTTTGTGGTGCGTCTTTAGCATTAATGGATGCGGGTGTACCAATTAAAGCGGCGGTTGCAGGTATTGCAATGGGCTTAGTCAAAGAAGACGAAAAATTTGTGGTGCTTTCAGACATCTTAGGTGATGAAGATCACTTAGGTGACATGGATTTCAAAGTGGCGGGTACACGTACGGGTGTGACGGCATTACAAATGGATATCAAAATCGAAGGTATCACAGCAGAAATCATGCAAATTGCGTTAAACCAAGCGAAAAGTGCACGTTTACACATTTTAGGTGTGATGGAGCAAGCGATCCCTGCGCCACGTGCGGATATTTCTGATTTTGCACCGCGTATTTACACCATGAAAATTGATCCGAAGAAAATCAAAGATGTGATCGGTAAAGGTGGTGCAACCATTCGTGCCTTAACAGAAGAAACAGGTACCTCAATTGACATCGATGATGATGGTACAGTGAAGATTGCGGCGGTTGATGGCAATTCAGCAAAAGAGGTGATGGCGCGTATTGAAGATATTACTGCAGAAGTTGAAGCGGGTGCAGTGTATAAAGGCAAAGTTACTCGTTTAGCTGATTTTGGTGCCTTCGTTTCTATCGTAGGTAACAAAGAAGGTTTAGTGCATATTTCTCAAATCGCGGAAGAGCGTGTTGAGAAAGTGAGTGATTATCTTGCGGTGGGACAAGAAGTGACTGTTAAAGTGGTTGAGATTGATCGTCAAGGTCGTATTCGTTTAACCATGAAAGAAGTTGCACCAAAGCAAGAACACGTTGATTCTGTTGTCGCAGACGTTGCCGCAGAAGAAAACGCATAAGCAATAAACACCAACGCCCTTCGTGATAAAGGGCGTTGGTGTGCATGTTGATAAGTACAATTTGTGCTTTAAGGCGAAGCGAAATGAAGCAATTTCATCCGTGGTTAAAGTGCCTGCTAATTTTCCCATTTTGGGTATGTTGTTTAACAGCTTGTGTTAATCATGAACAAGTTTTTCTTTCAAAAGAGAAATTAATGTTAGCAGAGCAACATCCGAATGATCATCTTGAGCATGAGGTGATGGTTGCGCAAATTAGCGAATTGTTACTTGTTAAAGGGTTAAAAAAAGAAGAACGTGCGATTTTACATTTTGAGCGAGGCGTGCTGTACGATAGCTTAGGATTGTGGGCATTGGCGCGTTATGATTTTGACCAAACATTAGCGTTGTATCCAAAGTTGGCAGCAGCGTTTAATTATTTAGGTTTATATTTATTGTTAGAGGAAGATTACAGCGCATCTCTAGATATCTTTAATGTGTTGTTTGAACTTGATCCTCAATATGAGTATGCATTCCTAAATAGAGGGCTAAATTTTTATTACGTCGGACGTTATGAATTAGCTCAGCGGGATTTTCTTCAATTTTATCAAGCCGATAAATCAGATCCATACCGCACTTTATGGCTTTATTTAAATGAATTAAAGCATAATCCACAGGATGCTTCTAAAAATCTTGCTCAACGAGCAATGGGGCTTTCTGATGAATATTGGGGTACGTATTTAGTCCAATATTATTTGGGAAAGTTATCAGTTAAGGCATTATTTGCTCAAGCACAGCAATTTGCACAAACGAATCGTGCAAAATATGCAGAAATTCTAACTGAAACCTACTTTTATTTAGCAAAACTAAAACTCAATTCGGGTCAAATTAATGAGGCGGAAACGCTATTTAAACTGGCCATCGCAAACCAAGTGTATAACTTCGTTGAGTATCGTTTTGCGCTGTTTGAACTCTTGAAATTGAAGCAAAGTTCAAAACCATAGTGGCATGCTTTATGCCATAGGCTGTTGTAAAACGTGAAAACGCGCAACATTGATTACACTGGCTCACCAGCATAGTGAGCATTTCTTTTTTATATTCGAGTACTTTAATGACTGAAACAACAATGACTTTCAATGATTTAGGCTTGCCTGAATTTCTTCTTAACGCCGTCTCTGACTTAGGCTTTGAAACCCCTTCTCCAATTCAACAAAGTTGTATCCCAAACCTGTTAAATGGGCATGATGTGCTAGGTATGGCACAAACTGGAAGTGGTAAAACCGCCGCCTTTTCACTCCCTTTATTAGCACAAATTGATTTAGATAAAAAATATCCACAAATGTTAGTGATGGCACCAACACGTGAGTTAGCCATCCAAGTAGCAGATGCCTGTGAGCACTTTTGCAAATATGAGAAAAATACCAATATTGTTACCCTTTATGGTGGTCAACGCTATGACATTCAATTGCGTGCTTTACGCCAAGGTGCTCAGGTTGTAGTGGGGACACCTGGTCGTATTTTAGATCACATTCGTCGTGGCACTTTAGATTTGTCTAATTTACGTTTTATGGTGTTAGATGAAGCGGACGAAATGTTACGTATGGGCTTTATTGATGATGTTGAAACGGTGATGGCAGAATTACCAGAACAACATCAGACCGCACTTTTCTCAGCCACCATGCCAGATCCAATTCGTCGTATTACTAAGCATTTTATGAAAGATCCGAAAGAGATTAAAATTAAATCGACGCAAACGACGAATCCAGATATTACACAGAGTTGTTGGTATGTGCATGGTTTCCGTAAAAATGATGCCTTATTACGTTTCTTAGAAGTAGAAAAATTTGATGCCGCGATTATCTTTACTCGTACTAAAACGGGGACATTAGATGTAACGGAATTGTTGGAAAAACATGGTTTCCGTGCCGCAGCATTAAATGGCGATATGACACAACAATTACGTGAACAAACGCTTGATCGTTTAAGAAATGGTAGTTTAGATATTCTTGTGGCAACCGATGTGGCGGCGCGTGGTTTAGATGTGGAACGCATTAGCCTCGTGGTGAACTATGATATTCCATTAGATGCTGAGTCTTATGTTCACCGTATTGGTCGTACAGGGCGTGCAGGACGTACAGGGCGTGCATTGTTATTTGTTGAACCAAGAGAACGTCGTTTATTACGCAATATTGAACAATTAACTAAAAAACCGATTACGGAAGTCGAAGTGCCAAATCATGAGGTACTACAAGCTTGTCGCCGTGAGAAATTTAAAGCCAAAATTACAGTCCAATTAGAGCATCATGATTTAGGGCTTTATCGTAGCTTACTAGAAGATATGTTCACCGCGGATCAAGATCAGGAAGATATTGCGGCGGCGATGTTGATGTTGTTGCAAGGTAAACAAAAGCTTATTTTACCAGCCGATCCAATTATTGATCGTAAAACTTCACGCGGTGATCGTGGTGAGCGTCGTGAACGTGAAAATCCACGTTCAGCAGAGCGTCGTGGTTACGGTACACCGCAGGCGATGGATTTATATCGTATTGAAGTAGGACGTTTAGATGGCGCGGAAGTCCGTCATATTGTTGGGGCGATTGCCAATGAAGGTGATATCAATAGTCGTTATATTGGTCATATTAAATTATATGATGATTACACCACGATTGAATTACCACAAGGTATGCCGAAAGAATTATTAGGTGTATTTGCGAAAACGCGCGTGATGAACAAACAAATGCAGATGTCATTTGTGGGAGCGTCTAATGCAGGTTCAAGCCGTGATCGCGATGATTTCGCTGACCGCCGTGGTGGAAAACGTAAAGGACGCGGCGATGAACCACGTTTTGGGCGTGAAGATCGTAAATTTAAAGAAAAAAGTCAGCGCACTTTTAATGATCGCCCACGCAGAGAAAGACGTGAACGCCAAAAGTAAGTTAAGATTTAAACGAGGCGGTTGCGTACCTATTTGTTGATAAACAGTATGATTGCGCCTAAGTGTCCCTTAGGTGTAGAAGATCAAACCTAATCTGACAGTCCCCCGTTTAAAATTACCGTGTCTGT
>ENA-UOTW01000018-UOTW01000018.1-synthetic-metagenome-genome-assembly--contig:-NODE-18-length-73797-cov-3.226479_pt1 | contig 73797 bp, 65 predicted proteins | sample MGYA00238141_ERZ746978 | MGnify/ENA primary metagenome ERZ746978 (study PRJEB28755, sample SAMN02352454) | synthetic metagenome | study: EMG produced TPA metagenomics assembly of the Artificial... | reverse complement strand
AAAAGTGCTCCCTCAGGGTTCGGCGGTTCGAATCCGTCTCTCCCCACCATTCCTATTGGGGTATAGCCAAGCGGTAAGGCAACGGACTTTGACTCCGTCATTCCCAGGTTCAAATCCTGGTACCCCAGCCATTATGAGCCATTAGCTCAGTTGGTAGAGCATCTGACTTTTAATCAGAGGGTCGAAGGTTCGAGTCCTTCATGGCTCACCATTTTTAGTTTGCGGACGTAGCTCAATTGGTAGAGCGTCGCCTTGCCAAGGCGAAGGTCGCGGGTTCGAGACCCGTCGTCCGCTCCATATATGTGCCCTTAGCTCAGCTGGATAGAGCGTTTGACTACGAATCAAAAGGTCGGGAGTTCGAATCTCTCAGGGCACGCCATATTGTCGGGAAGTAGCTCAGCTTGGTAGAGTACTTGGTTTGGGACCAAGGTGTCGCAGGTTCGAATCCTGTCTTCCCGACCATTTAAATATGCCGGTATGGCGGAATTGGCAGACGCGCGCGACTCAAAATCGTGAGGGAAACCGTGGGGGTTCAAGTCCCTCTACCGGCACCATACATAATCAAAGCCTCGAGACGATGTTATCATCTGTCTCGGGGTTTTTTCCTTTTATGCCAACTGTATACTTATGAAAATATTCGCACATATAGATTGAACCTGAGGTAGTAGTATGGTACATTCGGTCATGGTAGAGTCATTAAGATGGAGTGATTACACGTGATTGCATATACAGAAGAGATGAAACAAGAAAATAAGAAAGCACTACAACAACGAGTGGAGCAGCTAGGTCATGTGGCACTGCTCATGCGCCAACATGGTGATGAGTCGCAAGCACTTAAAATAGAACAGCTTGTGACAAAAGGAAATGCTGAAGAGATGAGCATTGCTTTTTGTGGACACTTCTCTGCTGGAAAATCTACAATGATTAACACCATACTTGGACAGGAGCTATTACCTTCAAATCCAATTCCAACAAGTGCAAATGTAGTAAAGATTCGTGGTGGACAGCCTGCTGCTAATGTATATACGCGTCATAGCGGAGTTCTTCATTTCGATCCACAAACGAACTTGGAGGAATTAAAAAAGTTTGCTGTAGATGGTGACCAAGTAGAATGGGTAGAAATATGCTATCCAGGACTGTTTCTTGATGAGAAATCAAGCTTATTGGATACACCGGGAATAGATTCCACAGATGCCGCACATAAAGTAGCGACAGAATCTGCGTTGCACTTGGCAGATGCAGTGATATATATGATGGATTACAACCATGTTCAGGCAGAAGAAAACTTTAATTTTACCAAAATGCTTACAGATCGTAAGAAGCCTGTCTATCTTGTCATTAATATGATTGATAAGCACGTTGATTTTGAATTAGATTTCGATGATTACAAGGAGAGTGTAGAAGAGGCATTTGCCACTTGGAATATCAAACCAAACGGGATCTTCTATACCACTCTAGCTGAACCAGAGCATCCGGAAAATCAATACGAGGAATTCCGTGAACAATTGATTAGCTTATATCACCACCGTACAGAATTGCTAGCAGACAGTATCCTACATGCGTCTCTTGCCTTGATTGAGGAGCATATTCGCTTTTTACGCCGTGCTAACCAGACCCAGCTTGAAGAAGTAATCGAGCAAATAGATAATGGTTTATCAGCTCTACAGGAAAAAGGATACGATGTAACAAATGAAGAGAGCCTGATGCAATTACTAGCTTTGACTGAAAAAGAATGGTCTCACTTACAGCAAAATAACCAACAAGCCTATAACGAAATGGAAAAGGAGCTTACAAGCTTATTACAAAACGCTCGCTTAACCTACTATAGTACAAATCAGGCCGCTGAAGCTTACGTAGAAACGCGCAAGCCGGGCTTTAAGGTAGGGTTCTTGTTTACAGCTAAAAAGACGGAAGAAGAGCGACAAGCAAGGCTACAAGCGTTGCTAAATGACGTAACAGAAAAAGTAGCCGGTAATCTCGACTTCCACTATAAACAACTACTGTTAGCCTTTGCTGATCGTTATAATATTCGTGATGAGGCTTACAATAAAGCTGTTCACGCTAATCAGATCGAACTTACCTCCGAGTGGCTTGCTTCTCTAGTCAAAGAAGGAGCAGGAACTAGTGAGTATGTCATGAATTACTGTCAGGATATTTCTGATAGCATTAAAGCAAAGTATCGAAAACAAGGCCTATCATTCATAGATCAATTAAATTCAAAACTGACTGAACAAGCGATCACTGAAGAAAACAAGGTAAAAGAACGCTTGGATGAATTAAGAAAATTAGAACAAGCGTTTAAGCAACAGAAGACTTATCTCGATCAGGAAACGAACACAAAACAAAAACTAACATCGTTGTTAGCAGGAGACATATAAAGGAGACTATTATGAACCAAGTAAAACAGATGTTACGTACAAGTGCAGGCAAGCTACGTCACGCAAGCGAGTTAATCAATCAGATTACTGGGTTAAAGCAACAAGCCCAAGCAATGACAGAGCGTGCGCAGCGTATGGAGGAAAATCGATTTACTGTTGCTTTATTCGGTGCGTTTAGTGCGGGAAAATCATCCTTTGCAAATGCATTAATGGGAGATATGGTCCTGCCCGTCTCTCCCAACCCTACTACGGCAGCCATTAATAAAATAATGCCACCAACCGATGAATATCCACATGGAACTGTACGTGTTGTACTAAAATCACATGAATCAATCGAGCAGGATGTTCTGCGCTCGTTAGAGGTGTTTGGTAAGCAGGCGCATGACTTGACTAGTGGATGTGAGGCGGTGTCTTCCATTGACATATCAGACATCGCTCCAAATGCCAAGCCTCATTACACCTTTTTAAAGGCAGTAATAAAAGGGCTGCCAGAGATTGAAAAGCATCTCGGTCAGGAGCTTTTGGTAGATGAAAAAGAGTTTAAAAAGTTTGTTGCTAAAGAGGAAAAAGCATGTTTTGCCGATTATATTGAGCTGTATTACACGTGTCCCTTGACGGAGCAGGGAATGGTATTAGTAGACACACCAGGAGCTGATTCTATCAATGCCAGACACACAGGAGTGGCTTTTGAATATTTAAAAAATGCAGATGTAATTTTATTCGTGACTTATTATAATCATGCGTTTGCCCAAGCTGATCGAGAATTTTTACTACAAATGGGTCGTGTAAAGGATACGTTTGAGTTAGATAAAATGTTCTTTATTGTCAACGCGGCTGATTTAGCACAAAATGATGATGAATTACAAGATGTTCTTACGCATGTGGAGAAAAACCTGTTATCCTGTGGCATTCGACATCCGCGAATTTATCCGGTATCGAGCCAGACAGCATTGCTTGCACACCTGCATAAAAACGGGAAGCTCACCTCCTCTTCTGAGAAAATTTATCGACAGCGTGTCAGCGTTAACGAAAGTGAACCACTGCCTGATTTTCATGAAGGATTGAAATTATCAGGCTTGGATAAATTTGAACAGGATTTCTTACACTTTACAATAGATGGTCTAGCTCATATGGCTGTAGCCGCAGCAGAGGGTGAGATTAACCGCGCTCGCACGATCTTAGCAGAGTTTCTAGACCTGTCGCAACAAGGAGAGACAGTCAGAGAAGAGAGACGCGCACATCTTGAAGAGGAAAGAGCGACTGTAATCCAACGCGTGCAGGCAGCTCAAATAAGCTCAGTTACTCGTTTTATGGAACAGGAGCGAGTTGAACTTTTATATTATGTGAAGCAACGACTATTTTTACGGTTGTCGGAGTTATTTAGTCAAGCATTTAATCCCTCTGTTTTAAAAGATGATGGTCGTAATCTGAAGAAAACGGCTCAAGCATGCTTGGATGACTTGCTGCGTTCGATTGGGTATGATTTAGCACAAGAGATGCGAGCTACCTCTCTACGATTAGAAAAGGTATTGCATAAGGAAGGAAATAAACGTATACAGGCTTGGCAGCACGATGTGAAGGAAACCTTTCACGGCTTGTTACTTGCCCCGTATACCCAACAGCAGATTGAAACACCAGCAGTACCAGAGCAACTGAAAGAAATATCCACTCAATACTTTCAACCTGCCTTACAAGCTTTTAAAAACCCACGTGATTTCTTTGAAGGGGAAGGCAAAACCAAAATGCGAGAAATCATAGAAAAATTATTGCAGGAACCAATAGATCAGCAGCTTGCTTGGGGAAACCAGATTTTAGAGGGCGTGTTCACAAAAGCGGTAGCGGATATGTGGCAAAAGGAGCAGGCCAAAGTGGAAGAGCAAGTGGATGAATACGTGAACGGTTTGCTGGCAGCGCTAGATAGTAATATTGATATAGCCAAGCTTCAAGCTGTACAGGCAGAGCTTCTTAGCATTTCAACAGAGTCTGTAAGCTAGTTGGCTTCTTCTTACAAATGTTTATAAGAACAAGCTAAAGAATACTGCTTCTTAGAAAGACAGATGAAATTTTCTTGCTTTCCCGCAAGCATTTGGGAAGATCCCTGCATAACATGCCAAGAAAGCATTTGTTGCTTTACTGATTGAGGGTAAGGGAGGCATTTTTGAATGCAAGGAAAAGTAAAATGGTTTAACAAGGAAAAAGGGTATGGATTTATTGAAAGGGAAGACGGTACGGATATTTTCGTTCACTATACCGGCATTAATGGTACAGGGCTCCGTAATCTGGAGCAGGGTGAACAAGTAACATTTGATATTGTGGAGGGGCAGCGTGGTCCACAAGCAGCCAACGTTGAAAAAGTGAATCCATAATGTTACACATAAATCACGACTACTTTTGCCTTTCGGGGCTTAAGTGGTCGTTTTACTTTTTGATAAGACTTTCGTATTGCTCATTGGTTTGTTATCATCAGAAAAAAGAGACAAAAGAGGAGTAATTGCTATGACCAGTCAAGTTGGAATGCCCTTAGGTGCATATTTGAAGGAATGCTTTACTCAAATGGTGGAGTGGCGCCGTCACTTCCATCAATACCCTGAGCTGTCATTTAAGGAAGAGAACACACCTGCGATGATTGCCAGCATCTTACGAGAAATGGGCCTAGACCAAGTACGTGAAAAAGTGGGCGGCCGTGGTGTCGTGGGAACTCTGATTGGAGGAAAGCCAGGAAAAACGGTTGCGATTCGCGCTGATTTTGATGCATTGCCAATTCAGGATCAAAAAGATGTCGAATATAAATCCAAGATTCCAGGTGTCATGCATGCATGTGGGCATGATGGTCATACGGCAGGCTTATTAGGGCTTGCTAGTGTTTTAGCACAGCATCGTGAAGAGATTCCTGGTACTATCGTATTCTTGTTTCAATTTGCTGAGGAAGAGAACCCAGGTGGAGCAACCTATATGGTGCAGGATGGAGCTATGGACGGAGTAGATGCAGTATTTGGAGCGCATCTCTGGGCTGATTTTCCATATGGCAGTGTAGGGATTGCACCAGGTCCAGTAATGGCTAATGCTGATGATTTTACTATTAAAATTCAGGGCAGGGGTGGGCATGGTGCCATTCCACATCAAACAGTGGATTCTATAGTAATCGGCTCACAGATTGTCAATAACATTCAAACGATTGCTAGCCGTAATGTGGACCCATTGGAGAGTGTTGTTGTGACGATTGGAACCTTCAACGCTGGAGATAACTTTAATGTGATCGCTGACTCTTGCAAAATGACTGGAACTCTACGTACGTTCTTGCCAGAAATCCGTGATTTGAGTGAACGGCGATTAAAAGAAATCGTGGAAGGTACAGCTACTATGATGGGAGGAACCGCTGTATTAGATTATGACAGAGGCTATCCTGCCGTTATCAACACAGCAGCGGAAGCAGAAATGGTACGTCAAGCGGCTATATCAGCGGTTGGGGAAGAGCGACTTATCCCGTTAAAGCCGACCATGGGCGGAGAGGATTTTTCATACTATTTACAAAAGGCTCCAGGGGCTTTCGTTTTTATTGGAGCAAGGAATGAAGAGATTGGCGCTTGTTATCCTCACCATCATCCACGTTTTGATATTGATGAGAGAGCCATGCTAGTTGCCGCTGAAGTATTGGGACGGGCAGCATTAGCCTTTTTACATAATCATCAGGGATAATGGGGATAGGATGAAAGAATATTGATCTATAACAAAATGGTGGGGGGAATTTATTATGCAACAAGCTTTTGTGTTACCTCTTGAAGATTCTTTTGTGATACGCGGAGATGTGCATACTACAGCGGGTCCAGGAGAGAAACAGCCTGTCCTGATTTTTTGCCACGGATTTAAAGGCTTTAAGGATTGGGGTAGCTTCCCTTATGTAGCAGATACCCTAGCCGCAAAAAATATGACAGTCATCCGCTTTAATTTTTCAGCAAATGGAGTTGGGGCGAGCCTGACTGAATTCGATGAGCTAGAAAAATTCGGAATCAATACGTATGCACGTGAGCTCGCTGATTTGCATGTACTCATGAGGGCGATACTAGACCGTGAGCTACCTTTGGCAGAGCATTTTGATACTGAACACATTTTTGTAATGGGGCATAGCAAGGGCGGCGGTGATTCTGTTTTATTTGGAGCGGATCATCCAGCTATCAAGGGAATTATTACCTGGAACGGCATAGCCAACGTCAATTTATTTGATGAAATTGTACGTCAAGAAGTAAAGGAGAACGGCATAGCTTATATGATAAACGGGCGAACTGGACAAAAAATGCCAATTACGCCTGAGGTGATTGAGGATGTCGATCAAAATGAAGAGGCTTATGATTTGGTGAAAAAAGTGTCCCAGCTTGATAAACCTCTCTTGATTGTACAAGGTGAGAAGGATTTTGGCCGCCTGGTACAAGGCGCTAAACGATTGAAAGAAGCCTATCCGAAAGCCATGTTGCACTGGATTGGCGAAGCGGACCATGTAATGAATACAAGACATCCGTTTACGGGAACGAGTGCGGAATTGGAAGAGGCGATTGAAGTTACTGCCCAATTTGTCCTACAAAATACTCAACTGTAATGAAGTAGTGGGGGAAGTCAGCGTTACATGTATTGTTTTCGATTTCCCCTGCCATTCCCTTTCATTTTTAAAAATCTTGCTCGATTCATTCAAATGTCGATTGTTTTTCCGATAAATGCCTTTTTTTCGCTCTTTTGCTTATGATATACTGATAGGCAAAATAGAGGGCTTGGATTGGAGAATGATTTTTCTAAAAAATCAAAATAAAAAGACGAATGATGGAGAGGGATCAGAATGAAGGGGAAAAAAATCTATCTGTACGATACAACCTTACGGGACGGTACCCAGGGAGAGGGCATCAGTCTATCTGTGGAGGATAAGGTTAAAATCGCTGTACGCCTAGATCAGTTTGGAGTCGATTATATTGAAGGCGGTTGGCCGGGGAGCAATCCTAAGGATATGGCTTTTTTCAAAAGAATGAAGGAGATAGGGCTAGAGCATTCGAGATTAACAGCCTTTGGTAGCACCTGTCGACCTAATCTTCAAGCTTCTCAGGATGATAATTTACGCGCAATTCTGGAAAGTGGTGTGTCTGTAGCCTCCATTTTCGGAAAAGCTTGGGATTTACATGTATCTGACGCACTAAAAACTACGCTAGCCGAAAATCGGCGTATGATTTATGATTCCGTAAAATATTTACATGAAAATGGGCTTGAAGTCATGTTTTTAGCAGAGCATTTTTTTGATGGATACAAAGCGAATCCTCTATATGCATTGGATGTATTACAAGCAGCAGAAAAAGCTGGTGCAGACTGGATCGTTTTATGTGATACGAATGGCGGTACGCTTCCTCACGAAATGAAAGAGATTGTTCTCCAGATAAAGGAAGCCTGTAGGAAGCCGATTGGCATTCATCCTCACAACGATTGTGAGTTGGCTGTGGCCAATGTGATTGCAGCGGTTCAAGCTGGTGCAGAGCAGGTTCAAGGAACGATAAATGGGATTGGTGAACGATGTGGAAATGTAAACTTAGTTTCTGCTATTGCTAATCTACAGGTGAAATTAGGCTATCATTGTGTATCTGACGATCATTTAAAGCAGCTAACCAGTCTTTCTCGCTATGTTGCCGAAATAGCTAACATTACGTTGGCAGTTAATCAACCATTTGTAGGTAATAGTGCTTTTGCTCACAAAGGCGGCATCCATGTGAGTGCCGTTATGAAAAACACAGCTACTTATGAGCATATTGAGCCGGAAGTTATCGGGAATCGCAGACGAATTCTTGTTTCGGAGCTATCCGGACAGAGTAATTTAGTAGCAAAGGCAGAAGAATTACAATTACATTTTCATGGAGAAAAATCAGTGTCAAAAGAAGTGGTACAGCGTCTGAAGGATAAAGAGTATGCTGGTTACCAATACGAGGGTGCAGAAGCTTCTCTTACCCTCATGCTCTTACAGGAATCGGGAGAAGAATCTGAGCTATTCCAGTTAGAATCCTTTAAAGTATTTATGGAAAAAAAGCCGGATAAATCCATTGTCTCTGAAGCGATGGTGAAATGTAAGATCAGTGGTCAAACCGTACATACGGTAGCAGAAGGAAATGGGCCGGTCAATGCGCTAGATAATGCATTACGAAAGGCATTAGAGCAGCACTTCCCAACTCTTAGTCACATGCATGTAAAGGATTATAAGGTACGTGTACTAGATGAGAGTGAAGCGACATCAGCTAAAGTGCGTGTGCTAATTGAATCCACTCATCAGGGAGAGAACTGGAGTACAGTGGGAGTATCAACGAACGTGATTGAGGCTAGCTGGGAGGCACTTACAGATAGTATTCGATATCTACTGTGGAAACAAGGGGCAGAGGCTCTGGAGCTTGAGCAGGAAGAGGTACGAGTAGGCATTGTTAATCATTAAACATCCATCCAGGACACGACCTATTGCTTTTAGGTAAGTCGTGTCTTTTTTTAGTAACATACGTGAAAGTACATGTGTGGTGTATAGCCACATGATGGACATGAGGGGGAATGAATATGGTGACCAGAAAACGAAAGATGACTGCGGAAGATTTGTTACGTTTTGAATGGTTGGAGGACCCGCAAATATCTCCTGATGGGAATAAAGTCGTATACATAAAAAGAACGATTGATTCTAGCGGAAAGTATATTTCTAACTTGTTTATCCGTTCTCTAGTAGACTCTTGGGAACAGCAGTGGACGTATGGTAACCACCGGAATTCTCATCCCAGGTGGTCACCAGATGGCAATTGGCTTGCATTTGAGTCAGATCGTTCTGGAGATACACAGGTTTGGCTCCTTTCTGTTAAGGGAGGAGAAGCTCACCAGCTAACAACGAACAGACATGGTGCAGCAAAGCCGGTTTGGTCACCAAATAGTGAAAAACTGCTAGTTCAAGTAAGATTATCTCCAAATGAAACGCTACATGAAACGCAGGAACAGGAAACGACAGCTTCTGAGGATTCACCACGTAGCTCTTTGCATGCTAAAACAACAAATATACCTGTCTTATCATCGGCATCGGACAAAGACAGCAATAGCAAGCCTGACCAGAAGGAAAGCATAATCAGCCCGTTACCTGCGTTACAAGGAAAGCCAGTTTTACAGGTGGATTATATTCGTTATAAATCTGATGACGCTGGTTTTTGGGATGGAAAGTACAGTCAACTTGTAGTTTGCGATCGAATCAGCGGTCAATTGCATCAAATCACGACTGAAGAGCAGGACCATTCGATGGCCGCCTGGTCACCGGATGGCAAACAGATTGTATGTTGTGTGATAGAGCGCAAAAGTGAACGATTTTATCCAACCTGCGATTTATGGCTACATTCAGTAGAAGATGGCTCTTGGAGTAATTTGTCTGGTTCAACGGGAACGTTCATGTATCCGACCTGGTCGCCAGACGGCAAAACGATCGCGTGTGTAGGCTACGAGCGGAAATTTGAACAGGAAAAATTAATGCATGTGTGGCATTTTCAAGTAGATACAGGGAATCGGTGCTGTTTGACAGAAAAGTGGGATGTACATTTTTCAGATGCAATGGTTGGAGATATGCGCAGTAGGCACGTTCATCCAGGTGCTGTCTGGAGTGCAGATGGTCAGGGCAACTATATCACGGTTTCAAAGCAAGGTAGAGTGAATTTTCATTATATCTCCGTCACGGGAGAGAACATTCCGATTGTAAGTGGAGAGCACCATGTATATGGATGGACTCTCCATCCTATGAGCGGTAAGGCTGTCGTGGCAATAAGCGATCCATTGACTCCTGGGGATTTGTTTTTCATTGATATAAAAAAAGGAAAGAGCAAACGGCTAACAACAAGTAATCAATGGTTAAAAGAAGTGGAGCTATCCAGCCCTGAGATGCTTACCTACCAAACCGAAGACGGATGGAAGATACAGGGGTGGCTACTAAAGCCGTCTTTTTATCAAACAGGTAAAACCTATCCGCTGATCCTGCAAGTTCATGGCGGACCACATACAATGTACGGCTATACATTTTTTCACGAGCTACACTTTTTAGCGGCTAAGGGCTATGCTATTTTGTACACGAATCCACGCGGGAGCCATGGATACGGTCAAAAGTTTGTCAACGCAGTTCGTGGCGATTATGGAGGAAAAGATTATCAAGACCTGATGAAGGGGGTTACTTATGTAGTAACCCATTACGATTATTTAGATGAGCAGCGGATGGGAGTAACCGGTGGGAGCTATGGTGGTTTTATGACGAATTGGATTGTTACACAGAATAAACGGTTCAAAGCGGCGGTGACCCAGCGCTCTATTTCGAACTGGATCAGCTTTGCTGGAGTAAGTGACATAGGCTATTATTTTGCGAAATGGGAAATTCATGGTGATTTGGTTACGGATCCAGATAGGCTCTGGCAGCATTCTCCGTTACGCTACGCTCAAAACGTTGAAACACCCTTGCTCATTTTACATGGTGAACGTGATTATCGATGCCCCATTGAACAGGCAGAACAATTTTTTACTGCTATTAAACAGCATAAAAAGGCTTCTGTACGTCTTATGCGTTTTCCAGATGCAACACACGAATTGTCGCGAAGCGGTGACCCTGGGCATAGAATTATCCGGCTACAAGCGATTGCTGGATGGTTTGACGAATATGTCTAAATGCTTCTAACAGAAAAGGACCACATCTCTAGGGGACGTGGTCCTTTTTGTTCTCATGCCGTTTCGGCACTAGTTTACTGCATTCTAATCTGTTTTACGCATGCTACCTAACTCTTCAACAATCGCGGTCATTTCATTCACGCTAAAGCTGGTTTTCTTTTGCACCATGTTATATAGATATAACAGGTCCTCATAGCTATCCATTTTAAAATCCTCTGGGCGCATTACTTGGGTATTTGCCATGTTTAGCTTGCTTTTAATTCCCTCGATAATAACAGTCAGGTTTTCTAACGTTGCTTCTTGCAAATTGGCCATGATCTACTCTCCTTTGTTTTCAACTTTTTTGTCTATTTGGTTAGTTGTCCGCGTGTTACACCAAGCTGATTGGTTGCTTTTAACGCCTTCCAAACCTTTGTGCCAGAAATCTCTCCGCGTAGAGCTTTGCGATATAAGTGAATCACTTCTTGTACGCGAGAAGGTTCTTCCTCTAAAAATTCTATGCGGTATGCCCCTACTCCTAATCGCTTAAATTCTGACAAATATTCGGCACCAGACTGGTCAATCGCATTATAAACCGTATTACGGCAACCGGTATCTACACGGACTGGATGAGAGAAGCCTACGCGATCTCGCAAGGAAGCGCGTGATGTTTCACAAGGAGTACCACAATTCGTGTGATCTGTCCCTTCACTCATGAATGTACAATAGATGCAATGCTCGGTATGGAACATTGGCAAATGCTGATGAATAACTAATTCTAACGGAGCGGCATCTGCATGTTCAAGCATGTCGACCATCTGTTGAATATTTAAGTCATAGGATGGTGTGACGCGCTCAAGACCATAGCCCATGAATAATTCAACAGCTTTATGATTAGCAATATTTAAAGAGAAGTCACCGATTAACGGAATTTTTATTTCATCACGGCGTGAGAGATAGTAGTACAACGCCCCTGTGTTACGGACTAGGATAGCATCCGGCTTACTTTTTGCAATGAGAGCCAGTACGCCATTTTCATCCGGCATATGAATACGCATAGTAGCAAGTCCAATTTTTTTTCCGTACTGATGTGCTAGTTTAACTGCTTGCGGATATTGCTTTACAAATTCGAAGTCTGCATAAATAAAGTCAACATCGGTTTTTGCAGCCGCTTCTATCTGTTCCAAGGAACGACAAAGCACAGTTAGTAGGGGATTTTCCACTGGTTTATTTTTGGCCACACTAGCATACACGTCTACTGGATTTTTTTGATAAACAGGCGGTTTACGGCGAAGATAAAGCAGTTGCTCGCTTGCTTCACGACGCATCCGATTCAACTCACTGACAGGAATGATTACCTCACCCTCCAAGTCTAAGGAGAGACGATCCTCTGGCAGATGGAACAAGGTTCCTCCAAGTCTGCTAAATTGATCATATAAGGAGGCATGGGTCATTGGTCGCTTCATCGCTTGCTCTAAAGGCATTGCAGAAGCAATCGTTACCGCATGATTAGCCTGCTCATCGATCCACACGGTTTGTAGTGGCTCTCCTACGCGTCCAGAAACATGCAGGGCTACTGGGAAGGTTGTATAAGGCTTTTCGGTTTCAAAGGTTTTACGCAGCTGCTTGTTTAATTCAGGATCATTCGTTTTCCACACACGATCACCTACATGGATACGACCTAGCTTTACATCGTTTCGACCCATGACAATTTCATATAAACCTTCCTGCACCTGACCTTCTACTTTGTCACCATGCACTAAAATATCGTAAACACGACCGCCTTCTTCTTTCTGAGTCGGATCACCTGCATCAAATACGATACCATCTCCACGTTTTAATGGAGAAGTAACTTCTACTAAGAGAGCGTGCTTTAACACCTTCTTTACAGTACCAAGGTAGACACCGCGGCTTTTCGGGAAGCTACCGTCTAATAAGAGGCGGTTATTTGTTCCCTCAAGAAAACCATGAGTAAATCCGCGGGAAAAGCTTTGTTGTAGCTCACGAATTTCTTCCTTGCTTGGCTTAGCGTTATTTCCAGCAAAATATCGATCAATAGCTGCTCGATACTTGCTAACTACGTTGGCTACGTATTCTGGTGTTTTTAAACGTCCTTCAATTTTAAAGGAAGTGACTCCTGCCTCAATTAATTCTGGCATGATTTCAATCGCAGCCAAATCCTTTGGAGAGAGTAAATAAGCGATATTCCCCATCTCTTTTTGGATTCCATCTACCATTAAATCATAGGGCAGACGACAGGCCTGTGCGCATTCACCACGGTTGGCAGAGCGACCGCCCCACATTTCTGAGGTAAGGCATTGTCCAGAATAGGAAACACAGAGGGCTCCATGAACGAATACTTCCATCGGTAATTTTGCCTTTTCACCGATTTTCCTGATTTCTTTTAATGAGTTTTCACGACCTAATACGACTCGTTCCATGTTATATGGTTTAGTAAATTCGACCGCTTCTGGAGAGGTGATGGTCATTTGGGTAGAACCGTGAATAGGGAAGTCTGGGCTGATTTCACGGATTAGCTTGACCAAGCCTAAATCCTGTACAATTACTGCGTCTACACCAGCTTCAATACAGGCATCAATTAACTCTTTTGCATCTTCTAATTCATTTTCAAAGACAAGAATGTTAAAGGTAAGGAAGCCCTTCACCCCGTACATATGCAGGTAAGCCATAATCTCAGGCAGTTCTTTCATTTGAAAGTTTTCGGCACGAGCGCGAGCATTAAACTTCTCTACACCAAAAAAGATGGCATTTGCTCCGTTGGCAACAGCGGCTTTTAGGCAATCCCAATTACCTGCCGGTGCTAGCAATTCAATATCTTCTCGTCTGATTTGATTCTTCACGAATGGTAACCCTCCAAACAAATATGACGCTCCTTTTCATAGGATGAAAAATACGAAAAGAGCAATTGAGAATAGCAAAACAAAGCATGTAGTAAAAAACAGACATTTGCTTTTAGATCGTAAGGCAAATGTCTTTGAGTCTGCGATATTATCGTTTCTTCAATAGGGATTAGATTTATTTTGCCCATGTTCTCATAAGGCTTAGACAGGCACAAATCTAGCAATCTAGAAAAAATCTCTACCCTCCATCATAGGAGAAGATAGGATGAGTCGCAAGAAAAAGATGTGCTGAAGAAGAAATTGGTCGTTGTTACTGCGAGTGATGATGATCTCTACTCATTCATTCGGCAAAATATAACATAAATTTACATTTTATTCACTTTTTTGTTTGTAATTTGTGGTAAACTTAGTGTATCGATGGTAGATAGTAAAAAAGGAACAACGGCGGTTCGTAAACACCTATTGTTCCTTATCTATTTAGCCTACTTATTTTTACTTCATCACTAATTCACGTTCATCGGCAGATACGTTCATGTGTAAAAATTGCTTCACATCAAAAAGTCCCATGTCAGTCAGCTTCAATGCAGGGATGACGGGGAGAGCTAGAAAGGAAAGCGTCAGGAATTGAGAGAATTCCTGAGATGCCCCAATACGAAGTAGCGCTTGGTCTAACTGGTGGAGTTCTGCCATCACACGTTCTGCTGGACGTCTTGTCATTAGACCAGCAATTTCTAGCGAGAGGGAAGCTAGTACCTTTCCGTTTTCAACAATGACAAGCCCACCCTGCATCTCTTCTAGTGTTTGAATTGCAATCAGCATGTCCTCATCGTTAGTTCCGACAGTAATAATATTATGGGAATCATGTGCAATCGTAGTAGCCATTGCACCTGAGCGTAAGCCAAAGCCCTTTACAATTCCTACTCCGATATGACCTGTTTGGTGATGGCGCTCCACTACAGCCATTTTAGCCAGATCACGGTCGATGGAGGGCTGGAAAAATCCATTGGAGATGTCTACGTCTTCAATCAGATGCTCGGTTACAATGCTATTAGGAATGACACCAATTATATGTGCTTTCTTCCTAGTAATAGGTAGTTGAAGCTCATGTTTTGTCACCGGTTTGATACGTACGCTGTTGGTGATCGTAGGTGGTACATTTGCAGGAGAAGTGATATTTCCTTCGTAGCGACCGTTTTTAGCAACCTGCTTACCATTTTTCCAAACATCGGTGATACGAACTTGTTCTAAATTGTCCATGATAACTAGATCAGCTATATAGCCGGGAGCAACAGCGCCTTTTTCTGCAAGACCGTAGCATTCAGCAGCGGTAAGTGTAGCCATGCGAATTGCCGTAATTGGATCAACACCGCATTGAATAGCGAGACGTATGCTGTAATCTATGCTGCCTTCTTTAAATAGATCATCTAAATGCTTATCGTCAGTACAGAACAGACAGCGTGCTGCTGTACGTTCATTTACGATCGAAATAAGATTCTTCAAGTCTTTGGCAGCCGATCCTTCGCGAATGAGTAGGTACATTCCTAATTGAAGACGCTCCTTGGCATCTTGCAAGGACACCGCTTCATGATCTGTGCGGATTCCCGCTGTCATGTATACGTTAATGGCATCCTTGGAAAGTCCAGCGAGATGTCCGTCCAGTTTTTTACCACGTTGTCTGGCATCAGCGATTTTTTGAACCATATCTTCATTGCCGCTCATGACAGCAGGATAGTCCATGACCTCAGCTAGGCCAAGCACACGGGGATGATGATAAAAGGGAGCAAGATCCTTGGCATACAGCTTCGCACCTGAGTGTTCAAAGGAAGTAGCAGGTACACATGAAGGGAGCATCACATATACATCAAGGTCAAGCTCTTCGGATGAATCTAGCATGTATTGAATACCAGCGGCACCTGATACATTGGCAATCTCATGAGGATCGCAGACTACAGTAGTTACTCCATGAGGGAGGACAATTTCGGCAAATTGAGCAGGTGTTACCATAGATGATTCAATGTGAACATGTCCGTCTATGAAGCCTGGAGCGATATATTTACCTTTAGCATCCCAGACATCCTTACCTTCATAGGCTCCGATTCCAATGATCATACCATCTGTAATGGCGACATCTGCCTCGACAATTTCTCCAGTGAAGACATTTATGATTTTGCCATTTTTAATAACCAAATCAGCTTTCGTGTGTTTGGAGGCTGCTTGGATACGCTTTTGTAAGGCAGAAGGTTGAATGTTCATTTGAATCGCTCCTCTAGCAATTAAAGTTTTTACATAACGAGAAAAACCCCAGGAATCGACCTGGGGCTCTATGAACACAGAAGCACGTGATAAGACGTGAAGGATGCAGGGAATTTGTTATAGGTATAACAAAATAAACCGCTAGATCATTCGCAGTCTTATTGTATCATCCGCGTAGTCAGGCTATTTACGGTAACCCGGTAGAGACTTATAGGCCATATTCCTATGATTATACGTGGCTATCATGTTTAAAGTTGTAAAGGCATTTCTTGAGAGGCTTTTTAATATAGATATTGTTTTGTATTGTAGTAGCACAAGAAAGATAAGTCAATATATTTATGGTTCGTTAAGCAAGGGAGCTATTGGAAGGGGGTGGACTACTATTTGATACAGAAATCAATATCATAAACAAACCGGCTACCAAAAGTCTTCGGGTAACCGGTTCACTAGAAATCGCTATTCTTATGATTGGGTAGATACATCAAGTCCTTCAAATACAATCGAGACCTTTTCCTCCATGATCTCCTCCAAAGGCCAGCCACCATCGCTACGTACCCAATCATACAAGGCATTGTAATAGATGTTTTCCAGCATATTGGCAGCAATTAATGGATTAATTTTACTTTTCAGTCTCCCTTTTTCTTGGGCATCTTCAATCAAATCAGCAAATAATTCTCTTAGCTCAAAGTACATATTTTTCTTTTCTGATTCCAGAACCTTACGATGCTTCATAGAGGATTCAATCAATACTTTTAGAAAATCATAGTTCTGTATATTTACTTCGTTTAGGATTTTATAAATGCGTAGGACGCGTTGTTTACAACTATCTCCAAAATCCCATTCTTCGCGCCTATCTTCAATTTCCTGTAAGCGTTCATAGCCCCAATTGGCAAGAATCGCTTCTTTTGAGGTGAAATGTAAAAAAATGGTCCCTCGCGCCACATCCGCTTCCTCGGAGATCATATCAATTGTGGTCGCTTCAAAACCATATTCTTTAAACAATTTAATAGCGGCATTAAAAATACGTTCCTTTGTTTCACGCTTTTTTCGCTCTCTGCGAGTAATCAAGCTAACACCTCCTGGTAGAAGTATATCATAATCTTGCTGACTCACTAAGAAATCGTCAAGAAAATTGTGCGATTATTTCAACAAAAAACACTTTACGTTGGCAGAGTTTGAATGTATATTTATTATAAATTATGTATTTTTATACGTTACGAGTGGAGGAATATAACCATGAGTATGACAGGTACACTGGTAATTCGCCAGGCAACTATAAACGATGTAGATCAAATGTTGGAAATTATTAATCATTTTGCCGCAAAAGGCTTAATGCTCCCCCGTACGAAGCTGTCCATTTGTGAGCATCTGCAATCTTATATCATCGTACATGATGGGAAAGGTGTAATGGGTATGGGTGGCCTGCATATTTTATGGGAGGATTTAGCGGAGATTCGTTCGCTTGCGATGGCTGAACGAGCGCAGGGAATGGGGATTGGGAAGAAGCTTGTGCTGGCTTTGGTAGAAGAAGCGAGAAAATTAGGAATTCGGCGAGTCCTGTCCCTTACGTATCAGGTTGAGTTTTTTCACAAATGCGGCTTTCAGATTGTTCAAAAAGAGGCCTTACCTCAAAAGGTATGGAAGGATTGCATCAATTGCTCCAAATTACCGATGTGTGATGAAATTGCTATGGTACGCATATTAGAGCCAACTGAATATGAATAAATGAGGAGCAAAGCGGGAAGAATGTGCCAGACCTAATGGTGGCAGCTTTTTCTCGCTTTTTCACTCTCAGTTTATGCGTGAAGAACGCAATGTGTTTACATAATTGTGTAAGGGCTTTCAAAAGCAGGATATTCCTTATTACCTGTTGAATAAATATAAGGACAAGGAATCCAAGTCGGAGGGAAAAACGTGCAAAAAATGGATTGGGACTTGTATCTAATGCCTTATGAGCAAGCTGTAGAGGAACTAAAGGTTAAATTAAAAAATATTCGTAATGAATTTAAAAAACGGAAAGTTCACTCGCCGATAGAATTTGTTACCGGTCGAGTCAAATCAATTAATAGCATTTATAACAAAGCGACTCGCCTACATTTTCCCATCAATGATAATATTGCATGGGAAATTCGAGACATTGCCGGATTAAGAATTATTTGTCAGTTTATTGATGATATATCGTTTGTCGTAGATATGCTACGCGAGCGCAGGGATATGAAGATTTTTCTGGAAAAGGATTATGTGACACAGCCTAAAGAGACGGGATACCGCGGCTATCATCTAGCAGTGGAGTATCCGATCATGACCATAGACGGACAAAAAACCATACCTGTTGAAATACAAATTCGAACGCTGGGCATGAATTTTTGGGCCACAATTGAGCATTCCTTACAGTATAAATACGAAGGAATTATTCCAGAGGATATCAAGCTGCGTCTGGTTGAATCAGCCAAAGCTTCCTATACGCTAGATAACGAGATGAATAAAATTCGTGATGAGGTTAAGGAGGCCCAGATCGAATTTACTAGGAAAAAGGAGTCCCCGATTGACCCATTACTAAGCATTGTGGAGCTTGATTTAGACGTGGACACTGAATCGGTCTATTTTGATGAGAAGCCAATCGAACTACAAGAGGACAAGGAGGAAGAAAATGAACACAATTAATTGGCAGCAGGAAGTGGAAAAACGACAAGACGAGTTAATTGCTGCGACACAGCGTTTTTTGCAGATCGATAGCGTGCTGGACCCAGATACGGCTGGGGAAGGGGCTCCATTTGGCAAGGGAGTTCAGGCAGCGCTGCAATTCGCTTTGCAAACATGTGAGGATGCAGGTATGACTATCAAAAATATTGATGGATACGCTGGCCATGCTGAGTTTGGACAGGGTGAAGAGTGCATTGGCGTTTTAAGCCACGTAGACGTAGTCCCTCCAGGGGATGGCTGGACGATTCCTCCGTTTGCAGCAGAGATCATTGAGGGAAAAATAATCGCACGTGGAGCCTTGGATGATAAAGGACCTGCTATGGCGGCTATTTTTGCTGCCAAAATAATTAAGGAGCTTGAGTTGCCTCTTCAAAAACGGGTTCGACTGATTTTTGGTACGGATGAAGAATCGGGCTGGGATTGCGTAAAACGTTATTTTGAATCTGAGGAAATGCCGACAATGGGCTTTACTCCTGATGCAGACTTCCCGCTCATTTATGCTGAAAAAGGATTAACTCATCTAGTTTTACGCCAAACAAATGAAAGCTTTGCACAATTGACGAATTTGGCTCAGATGACTAGTAGTCAGGAAGGAACCGCGAAGCTTCTCTCCTTCCATGCCGGAATGCGTGTGAACATGGTGCCAGAGACAGCGGAAGCGGAGCTAGCCTGCTCGCCTGAACAAGCCGCGGCATGGACAGAAGCCTACCAACTTTATTTGGAAAAAGAACAGTGTCGAGGTCATTTCACACAAACAGAGAAAGGGATAGCATTTCATTTACAGGGAGTTTCTGTTCATGGAATGGACCCAGCGAAAGGGGTAAATGCAGGAGCTTATCTGGCACACTTTCTACAAAAATGTGATTTGGACGTACGGGGACGAGCATTCGTTGATTTTATCGCCAGTTATTTGTTCCAGCAGCATGATGGTGAGGCATTTGGAATTAAAGCAGAAGACCAGGAGATGGGAGCACTCACCTTGAATCCTGGAATTTTTCACTATATAGCGGATGAGGACGTACGTTTTGATCTGAACATTCGTTATCCTCATTCTATTTTGTTTGAACAATGGAAGCCAAGACTTGAACAAGTCGCAGCTGGGCATGGTTATCTGTTGGAAATCATTACTCATAAAAAACCGCATCGTGTAGACCCGGCTCATCCTTTAGTAACAACTTTACAGCGTGTCTATACGGAGCAGACCGGTGAAAAGGCTGAATTGTTAGCAATCGGTGGGGGAACATACGGGCGTGCCCTAGATGTTGGCGTTGCTTTTGGGCCACTATTTCCTGGGAGACAAGATACGGCTCATCAACGAGATGAATACCTGTTAGTGGAAGATTTATTGAAGTCGACAGCAATCTACGCACAGGCAATTTTTGAATTAGCCAAAGACTAAGCCATATCTTTCTTGTCTTTTAGGAAATACTTATATTACTATAGAGAAAGTGTCTTCTAGGACAAACATGAGCGAATAGGCTGGTAGATCCAAAAGAGAGTGACAGCAGACTGGATCAGACAGTACGGTTTTCGTTAAGAAGGAAGTGAAAAGATGGCTAAGTTCGAACAATTTGGTTTGCGACCGGAGATTATGCAGGGGATTTCCGACCTGTTTTATAAAGAGCCGACAGCTATTCAAGAAGAAGCGATTCCATTGATTTTAGAAGGTAAGGATGTCATCGGACAAGCGCAAACGGGTACTGGGAAAACAGCAGCGTTTGTATTGCCGATCCTCCAAAAGCTACAGGAAGGAAAAAAGGATATCCAGACATTGATCCTTACTCCAACCCGTGAGCTTTCTATTCAGATTGCTAGTGAAATTGAGAAGCTGGGGAAACACCTGAATATGAGTGTTTTATCCTTGCATGGCGGTACAGATATTGAACGTCAAATGAATAAGCTAAAAGGGACTGTTCATATCGTAGTGGGAACTCCAGGACGCGTACTTGATCATATGCGTCGTGAAACACTACATTTTGGCCGCATTCATACATTGGTATTGGATGAGGCTGACAAGATGCTAGAGATGGGCTTTTTAGAGGATGTGGAAAAGATTATTGTTTCCACACCAAGCAGCCGACAGGTATTGCTATTCTCGGCGACTATGCCTGATATGGTAAAGAAGCTGGGACAACGTTTTATGAAGCAACCGCCGCATATTAAAATTGAATCAAAGCAAAAAACGGTTGCTAATATCACACAAGAATACTATGTAATCAATCAAACAGATAAAATCGATGCGCTTCTTGATCTCATTGAGGTCACTAAGCCATTCCTAGGTATTATTTTTGCTAACACACAACAGCGCGTAAAGATCTTAACAACACGTTTACAAGAGGCTGGCTATGATGCCAAAGCGTTATACGGTGATTTGTCTCAAAAGAAACGCGAAACCCTGATGAAGGATTTTCGGAATATGAAATTCCAGTTTCTTGTAGCTACCGATATTGCGGCTCGCGGACTTGATGTCGAAGGGGTTACTCATGTATTTAACTACGATATCCCAAGCGATGTAGAAAGCTATATTCACCGTGTTGGACGTACGGGACGCGCTAATCAGCTTGGAAATTCTATTTCTTTTGTGACTCCACGCCAAAAAAGCGTCATGGCTCGCTTTGGTTCTGCAACAAAGGCGGATATCGAAGAAAAATTACTTACGCATACTCGTCACTTGGATGCAGGGCGCAAAGCACGTGCAGCAGAGCGTGAGCAGCATTATACTGAGCTCAAAACCGAGAAGAAGAAACAGCAGCAAATTGCAAAAGCAGAAAAAGAAGCTCCACTTAAAAATGCTCTTGTGAAAAATAAAAAGGTAAAGCCTGGTTATAAGCGTAAGCTGAAGCAAGAAATGGAAGAGTGGAAAACACAATACGACCGTAATCAAAAGCGTGAAGAAGCAAAGAAAACTGCTAAAGCAAATAAAGGTAAAGCAAAACCTCGTTCAGGAGGACAGTCAGCGGCTGGTCGTCCGGGACAAGCACCAAGCAGACCTGGTAAACGCTTTGGCAAATAAGCGTCTTTTCGCTCGGACAAAGTAAAATAACGCAACGGAGAAGCTCTTTTCCTATTTATGTAACGGGACTAGGGCTTCTTTCTGTTACAGAAAAGGATTTTGACGAAATATGGCGAAATGTATCGGGTGTAGAGTGAGGTGAAAAGCATGAAAAACTCCCGATCAGAAAGACATCGAATGCGCCGCCGAGCTGATCGAGATGTGAGCCGATTTTGGATTATGGGCTTCATCTTTAGCTTAATAGTCTTAACCGTTGAATTTTTTGTTACCATACCTGCTGAAGCAACGTGGCTGTTAGAAATGGAAATGATTTTGTTTAGCGCCAGCTTTACATTACTTGCTTTTTATCTGCTGGGCTTAACCTTTGTTTTTTCCAAACAAGGTGAAGCTGGTGGGGTTAACCATCAAGTGATTATCTATGTGTGGTTGGGAGCTATTTTGTACCATTTGTTTGTACTAGTAACCAATATAACCAATCAGCATGTATATAAAGCAGGGATCATTCTTTTTTTAGGTCCTCTATTTTTAACAATCTATCATTTTATTACGTACCTGTCTGCTTTGCTTCAAGCACGGCGTGAGGAAGAACAAACATCGGTAGCTGCTTTAGAACGAACTGCCTATCAACTAATCAGTGAAGCCACGAAATTATATGAAGAGATACGTAGGCTCAAAACGGAATTCCCAGAAGTAGAACAGATGCTTAATGCCAATCAATTTGCACACAAGCTCGAAAAATACACGCTTGAGATGCAACAGTATTTACAAGTTGATTCGTTCCAACGAAGAGATTTGGAGTTTCTGGAAGGGCATTATCTATTCATCGAAAATATTTTAATCATTGTAAAACAGCACCCCGGTATTTCAGAATCACGTAAATATCTAGCAAGAGAAAGAGTGCTATAACCCGAAGAATGGGCCATGAACATACGGTCCATTTTTCGGGTCTTTTTATTTGCAGATAGGAAAAGTGCATTTTTTATTAAAAAATTTCTTGCATAAATTTTTTTTCTCCCCTATATTATTTCGTGTACGAAATTTTTGAGTGCGAAATAATAGTAGCGATCGCGAATATATGTAAGAGGTGATATGAGGTGCCTAAAGGGCTGATCATACGTGATGGGGTAAGACAACTTAATAAAATCATTGGAATGATGATTACACAGGAGCTTAGCGAAGTAGGAATTACGATGCCTCAGATTAGTGTGATGCGCAAGATTAAGGATGGACCTATGACGATTGGCCAACTAAGTAAGGACCTCTATCTCTCTTGCAGTACAGTTTCCGGGATAGTCGATCGCTTAGAGAGGGAGGGGTACATCGAACGTGTGCGGGATACTGCTGATCGGCGCGTGGTCTGGATTCACATCACAAACAAATTCGAGGAGATGGCTAATTCCATCCCGGTGATGCAAAAGGAATATTTTACAGAACTCATAAAAGACCTATCGGAAGAAGAGATAGACAAAATCGTCGATGCCCTACAACTGCTCATTAGACAATTTGAGAAGAGGATTGAGGAGAGAACATGAAAAAGAAATTTATTCTATCCACCATACTACTGCTTATGGTTGTAGCAGGTGGAGGAATCGGTTATTACTATTGGTACCAAGGTACCCATTACATAACTACGGAAGATGCTCGTGTTGCGGGTGATACGTATCGTGTAATGCCACGGATATCTGGCAAATTAACTTCGCTAGACCTGTCAGATGGTCAAAGCGTCATAGCAGAGCAAATTGTGGGTCAACAGGATACAACAAATATCGCTGGCAACATGTTAGATAATGCTACTTTGCGTGCTCCGATTACCGGTACAGTGTTAAAGGTAACGGCTAAAAGTGGAGAAGTGGTAGCTCCTGGTCAGTCCGTTGCAACGATTGTGGATATGAACAAGCTCTACGTGTCAGCTAACATTGAAGAGACAGACTTAGGTCGGATTCATGTAGGGCAATCTGTTGAATTCACCTTAGATTCATTTAAAGGTCAGACATTTAGAGGACAGGTTTCCGAATTGGGAACAGCGACAGCCTCTACGTTCTCTTTGTTGCCAGCAACTAGCACAAGTGGTAACTTCACAAAAGTAACACAGCGAATACCAATTAAAATTTCTATTAACGATAAACAAAACAGCCGCATTTTACCAGGTATGAGTGCTGTGATTAAAATTCATTTGAAAGGGAATTAGGGTGAAGAGTATGAATAAAAGACAAAAAGGGATAGCAGGTACTTTTGCCATAATGGCTTTGTTGCTCGGTGGCTGTAGCAACAATAGCGACAATGAAACAACAAATGCTCCCATTGTACAAACGATGAAAGTTGTATCTACTACGAATTCTTCTGGCTTGATGGCATCAGGCAAAATTGTACCCGATCAACAGGTTCAGGTGGTTTCCAAATTGTCCGGTCGAGTAGCAAATGTCAACGTAAAAGAGGGCGATCGTGTCAAAAAGGGAACGGTGTTAGCAACTCTTGAAAACGCTGAGCTAGTACAACAAGTACGACAAGCTGAAGCTGGTATTGTTGCTTCTCAAGCAAAATTAAATGATACCAAGGCAGGTGCACGTCAACAGGATTTGGAGCGGCTAAACAGCGCCTTACAGCAAGCAAAAGTGGGATGGGATGTCGCTCAAAAAACCTATGATCGCATGAAGGCTTTATTTGATACAGGGGCTGTGCCTCAAGCTGAATTAGATAAAGCATCGCTTGCATTAGAACAAGCTAAATCAGGATATGAGCAAACCAAGGCACAGCTTGATTTAGCCAAAGCAGGTGCAACCTCCAATTCTATAACAGCTCTGCAAGCGGATGTAACGCGTCAAAAAGCAGGTTTGGATTTAGCGAAGACAACATTATCTAACGCAACGATCACATCGCCAATCGATGGAATGATTGCGATTCGCAATATCGAGCCGGGGGAAATGGCGGCGCCTAGTATCCCGCTAATGACCATCGTCAACATGGATACAGTAGTGATAAAAGCGAGTGTTCCTCAAGAACAAGTAAATCCTTTGAAAAAGGGACAGACGGTACAGGTTGTAGTAAATAAGGATAAGAAAATGGTAGGAACCATTGATTTTATCAGCCCTGTATCTGATGCAAACAGTACGACTTTCCCTGTTAAAATCAGAGTGAAAAATGACGGTTCGTTATTAGCCGGAATGATTGCTGAGGTCTATTTTGGCACAGATGCTCAAGTAGCTACAGGAGTAGAGATTCCGAAAAGCTCTGTCATTAATCAGGATGGTAAAAAATTTGTTTATAAAGTAGATGGAAATACCGTTCACATGACTCCTGTTGAAGTAACAGAGAAAAATCCTGATTGGTTATATGCAAAATCAGGTGTTACTGCTAACGATCAGATTGTTACACAACCAGCTAAAGATCTGCATGATGGTAGTCAGGTCCAAATAAACTAGGAGGCGATCAATTTGTCTGCTTCTAACAACAAGGAGAACGCTTCTTATAAATGGTTGGCGTTGGCTGCTATTGTAATGGGGACTTTCGTGGCCGTCTTAAATAATAGCTTAATCAACATTGCCCTCCCTAAGCTGGTAGCTGTATTTGGTTCCACCACTGACACTATTCAATGGGTGCTGACAGGGTATATGCTTGCTTCCGCGGTTGTGATTCCCATGAGCGGGGCGCTTGGAGATAAGTTTGGTTATAAGCGGGTATTCGTAACCTCACTTGCTTTTTTTACAATCAGCTCAACGTTTTGTGGATTTTCATGGAATGATAGCAGTATGATTTTTTTCAGAGTGGTGCAAGGGTTAAGCGGTGGTTTCATTATGCCGATCGGGATGTCTATCATCTACACGATTATGCCACGGGAACAAATCGGGACAGCGCTTGGCTTATGGGGGATTTCAGCCATGGTAGCTCCTGCTGTCGGTCCTACGTTAAGCGGATACGTCATTGAATATTTCAACTGGCGGTTTCTCTTCTTCATGGGTGTGCCAGTAGGGGTTATAGCGGTAATTATGAGTAGCATGATTTTAAAAGAAACACCACTAAAAAAGGATTTGAAATTTGATTTTCCCGGGGCCATCTTATCTATCATTGGTTTTGCTTCGTTATTGCTAGCCTTATCAAAGGGACAATCAGAGGGTTGGACATCATTGTACATCGTTAGCCTATTATTTGTGGCTGTGTCTAGCTTATCGTTATTGGTCTATGTAGAGCTAACTACGGAGCAACCATTGATTGAGCTCCGTATTTTAAAGAATGGAACATTCTCACTTAGTTTATTGATTGTTAGTTTTCTTACTATGGGAATGTTCGGTGGTATCTTTATGATGCCGTTGTATATGCAGAATATCCAAGGCTTATCTGCCATGCAGACAGGTATTCTATTGATGCCCCAGTCAATTGCCATGGCGTTAATGATGCCGTTAGGCGGTAAATTATTTGATAAATTCGGCGTTGTTCCATTAGGATTGATTGGATTGACTCTCGCGGGGATAACCACCTTCGAGCTTCAAAATTTAGCTCAGGACACTCCCCATCGTTGGATTGATGTGTTATTAACCATTAGGGGCTTGGGAATGGGGCTCTGTATGACACCACTTTCAACAGTGGGGATGAATGCCATCGAGAAATCTATGGTTGGTCGTGCTTCTTCGTTATCTAATCTGATTCGCCAAGTGATGGGCTCCTTTGCTATTGCGATTTTGACAGCACTGATGAGTAATCGGCAAACCTTCCATGCCGTGCGGATCAGTGAAAATATGCAAGTGACAAACGATACAGCAAATCAAATGCTGAGCATGCTATCAGGGGTATATGCACAAAGTGGGGTAGACTCCGCTACTTCAATGGGAGGCGCCTCTGCCATACTAGCGGGTTTGATTCAGAAAGAAGCCTTCACGAGAGGGATTGCCGACACTTTTATGGTATCGGCGTTGCCAATTCTTTTATGCATTCCATTGGTGCTGTTTTTCCTAAAAAAACGAAAAGCACCGGATGATTTCGTAGCAGCAAAAAGAGTTCCTGTTGAAAAACCAGCAGGGGCAACACCTCAAACCTCAGGTACTACCTCACCTATGGAGGGATAAATGTAAATACTGGCTTCCTCAGTTTGTTTTCGCTAACTGAGGTCTTTTTTTTGAGTGGGAACAGAAAGAGAGAACAGCTTCTTCTAAAGGTAGAAGATAGCTGTTCTCTCCCTTGCGATGGATACAGTCCACTGCTCTGCACTTGTTGGACAAGCTGTTTTCTTACTTAGTAGGCAATGCCCTTCACGCTGTCCCTTTTACTTTATTCAAGAATAGCTAAAACATGTACAGGACAACGTAATTGATTTCGAAATTCTTCAAGAAGCTCAACTGCCGCTGAAAAGATCACACAAGTAGAAGGGCCGCCAGATTGCTTCAGATCAAGAGGAAGAGGAGTAGTGAGACGATATGTAAGCGAGGCACTTGCAGCTAACTGCTCCATTTCATAAGCGATTCCTTTTGAGCCAACGGGCAACAGATCATGAACACCAGGATGAGCCCGTAGTTGGATTAAGTCAGCTAGGGAAAGCATCTCGGGATCGTCTAATCGAACCTCATGCTTGGGTCCGCTTTTTGGAATACCTGCACACATGATAGCTTCTTGAGGCTGGGCTGTTCCTGGGGAAAACTGAGCTTGCTGTACCAGCCCAAGTACGGTTATACCAATCCCTGTCTGCGTGGTTGGAATGTTTTCCTCTGTACTTCCTGTAAACTGTATATCCTCAGTGACGCCTGCTTCTTGCGCATATTCCTTAATACCACGGAGAATTTCTTCCCCATAGCCCTCAAGCTCTACCGCTAGCGTATCGCATATCATAAACGGAGTGGCTCCACAAGCAATCAATTCAAAAAGCGGTACACGAACAGCAAACCGTCCTAACAGATCGGGTGCTATTTGGACGATATCCTGTGGTTTGGTGCCGATGCCGCCATCTGAATCGCAGGCGATAACGATGCTTTGTGCTTCATTGATCCGAAGTAGCGTCAGATCACGTACCTTTTGCAAATGGTGTAATGGATTTGTGAGATAGGGTACTTGCATAGCTGGCTCCTTTACAAAATGAATGATTTGTTTAGAGATCTGGGTGCTTACGTAAGGCAAGCAAGGTTACAAAACTGACTGCTTCACGTAATTCCATGCTCAGAGAATGAGCGAGGACAGGAGGAAAATCATCTTTATACACATGTGATTCCTTTTGCAGAAAAAATCCATTCTCCTGTGCTAGCTGTTTTGCTTCCCAGGGCATGATCGTATTCTGGATAGTGGCTTTCCCATACAAACGTGGATAGCTATGTGCCCGCGGGCCTGCTGTGGGTCCCAAGACCCCCAGTAGTAGCAATCCATCTGGTTGCAGGATGCGTCGAAATTCTTGAAGGACAACTAGGGGAGAGGAAGTAAACTCCATCGCGTTAATGGATAAGATACCTGCAAAGGATTGGTCTGGATATGGCGTAGCAGAAATATCTCCCTCCATAAATTGTAGAGAAGGAGAATCGGTAAGCCGGTTGGCCTGCTTGGTGGCATAGGCTATCATTTCTGAGGAAATATCCAAGCCTGTTACATCATACCCTACAGAGGCTAGCTTGAAGCTAGCATATCCATCTCCACAGCCAGCATCCAGTATTTGACCCTTGCTGGCAGGAAGAAGCTCTGTAAATAAAGGGAGGATCGTTTTCCGACTGCCCTGTTCCCACATTCCCTTGCTTCGCTCATGCCAATCACCTGCCATTTGATTCCATTGCTCTGAAACAAATGTATTCCACTCCTGCATCGCACTTCGCTCCCTTCAACTATCCTTTTACCTATCATAACTGATTAGAGCAGATAGACAGAAGACTATTATTGATATTGCATGAAAGCGTTTAAGCGTTACTCCATATTCTTGCATGAAAAAAACAGACCATGTAATCTCAAATAAATAGGTTTAAAAATTCAGAATAGTCGGAGGTTGAGCGGTGTGAGCGTAAAAGACTTTTTCCCTATTCAAGATTGGGACTATGTTGAGTTGTATGTAGGAAATGCGAAACAGGCACTGTACTATTACGCAAAGGCATTTGGATTTGAGCCGTATGCTTATCGTGGTTTGGAAACAGGGAGTCGCACTCAGGTCTCTTATGCGTTAAAGCAGAATCACATTCGTTTGGTGTTGACAGGAGCATTAGAGCCTGATCATCCGATTACTGATTTCATTAAGCTACACGGCGAGGGAGTTAAGGACATTGCTCTTCGCGTTGAAAATTGTGAAAAGGCTTACCAGGAAGCGATTTCCCGTGGCGCTACATCTATCATGGAGCCTACGGAATTTAGTGATGAACATGGAACCATAAAAAAAGCAACGATTGCTACTTATGGAGAAACAGTCCATTCCTTTATTGAACGGAAGGATTATAAAGGGGTGTTTTATCCAGGCTTCCAACCTTATCAAGCTCCGTTTGCCTGTCAGCCTACAGGTCTAATTGGTATCGATCATATCGTAGGGAACGTTGAGGTTATGGACGAATGGGTTGGATTCTATGAGAAAGTTATGGGCTTTACATCTTCCCAAAACTTCAGCGACGATGACATTTCTACTGAATACTCCGCGCTCATGTCCAAGGTTATGCAAAACGGTACTGGGCGAATTAAATTTCCAATCAATGAGCCTGCGGAAGGCAAACGCAAATCGCAAATCCAAGAATATCTGGAATTTAACAAAGGGCCAGGGGTTCAACATATTGCTGTATTGACTAATGATATTTTGACAACTGTTTCGCAATTAACGGCAAATGGGGTTGATTTCTTAGGTGTACCGGACACCTATTACGAAAATTTAGCGGAGCGTGTAGGGGCAATTGAAGAGGACATCGAGAAATTAAAAGAGCTAAAAATTTTAGTGGATCGCGATGATGAAGGCTACTTATTGCAATTGTTTAGTAGGCCAGTAGTAGATCGTCCGACATTATTCTTTGAGATTATCCAGCGTAAAGGTAGCCGTGGTTTTGGGAATGGTAACTTTAAAGCGTTATTTGAAGCACTGGAGCGGGAGCAGGAGTTGCGTGGAAATCTATAACAATCCCATAACGAAATAAGCAGGAAAGCCACTTTTTACGTCGGTATGAAAAGTGGCTTCCTTTTTTATAATCAGCTATTTCTTGAAAAAAATGTATATTTTTCTAAAAAAAGCTTTTCAGCTTATCTACATGTAAGGTATCATAAAAAAAGATTCAGGTTATTTTGTTAAAAATCAGATAATTTAGATTATTGTTGTGTGTCTTACATTCTGAAAGGAGGAGCACTTTTTATGAAGCGAAAGTTACTTTCCATAATCATTTGGACAGTTATTTCTGCATTAGGAGGCATTGGATTTGGAGCGTTGGCTTTATCCAAGGGAGAACAGGTAAGCTCTTTTTGGTTATTAACGGCTGCTTTATGTACATATGCAGTAGGTTATCGATTTTATAGCCGTTTTATTGCCCGTAAAATAATGGGCTTGGATGACAGACGAGCTACTCCCGCCGAAATACATAACGATGGCAAGGATTTTGTGCCAACCAATAAGTGGGTTTTATACGGACATCACTTTGCGGCCATTGCAGGTGCAGGGCCGTTAGTAGGACCTACATTGGCAGCTCAAATGGGATATTTACCCGGTACCATTTGGATTATTGTAGGGGTTGTATTGGGAGGAGCCGTGCAGGATTTCATTATTCTATTTGGCTCGATGAGACGCAATGGAAAATCCTTAGGTCAGATTGCCAAGGAGGAGATCGGACCTATTGGGGGCGTCCTTGCGATGATTGGAATACTAGCTATCATGGTTATTCTTATTGCTGTATTGGCGCTTGTTGTTGTTAATTCTCTTACTCATTCTCCATGGGCAACCTTTACGATTGCGATGACGCTACCAATTGCTATTTTGATGGGGTTGTACATGCGCTATTTCCGACCGGGAAGAGTGCTGGAGGCCTCTGTTATCGGAATTGTGCTGTTGTTTGCTTCTCTTTATTTTGGCCAAGCAGTGGCAGAATCGCCTACCTGGGCCCCGTTGTTTGATTATGAAGGTACACAGCTTGCTATTATGGTTATCATTTATGGTTTTATCGCCTCTGTTTTACCGGTATGGTTTTTATTAGCCCCACGCGATTATCTCAGTTCCTTTCTAAAAATTGGTACAATCGCTTTTCTAGCCATTGGCATCGTTTTCACATTACCTAATCTACAAATGCCGGCTTTAACAAAGTTTATTGATGGTACTGGGCCAGTATTTACCGGTAACCTTTTTCCCTTCCTCTTTATTACGATCGCTTGCGGAGCCATCTCCGGCTTCCATGCTCTAGTCGCTTCAGGCACAACGCCAAAAATGATTATCAAGGAAAGCGATGCTCCTTTAATTGGCTATGGGGCAATGCTAACGGAATCTATGGTTGCTATCATGGCGATGATTGCGGCCTGCGTATTAACACCTGGCTTGTATTTTGCAGTAAATGCACCCGCATCAGCAATCGGAACTGATGCAGTTACAGCGGCAGCTACGATTACCAACCATTATGGCTTCCCAATTACTCCGGAGCTATTAACGGAAACAGCCAAGGATGTAGGAGAGACAAGTATTTTATCCCGAACAGGAGGGGCGCCTTCCTTCGCGTTGGGAATGGCACATATTTTTTCAGGTTTTATCGGCGGAAAAGTCTTTATGGCCTTTTGGTATCATTTTGCAATCCTGTTTGAGGCCGTGTTTATCTTAACTACCATTGATGCTGGAACACGTGTTGGCCGTTTCATGGTACAGGACATGCTGGGCAACGTGTTCCCAAAATTAAAACGCATGGACTACCTACCGGGCAATCTAATCGGGTCTGCTGCTGTGACAGCGGGATGGGGCTACTTTTTGTATCAAGGGGTTATTGATCCATTGGGCGGGATTAAAACACTTTGGCCATTATTCGGTATTGCCAACCAAATGCTAGCGGCAATTGCTTTTGTAGTTGGTACTACGCTCATTATTAAAATGGGCAAGGCTCGCTACGCTTGGGTTACACTCGTTCCAATGGCATGGCTTTCATCGGCCACCTTGTATGCGGCTTGGCAAAAGATTTTTTCTAATGATATTACGATTGGATTTTGGGCGCATGCCAACTACTTCAAGGAGACTTTAGCGGCAGGACTGTTGCCAAAAGGAGTAACATCTGTCGAGGCAGCCGAGAAAATGATTTTTAATGATATGGTAGATACCATTGTTTGTGCGATCTTTTTACTAATTACAATAGCCATTATTGTTGATGGAATACGTCTATGGCTCTCTATTGCGAATGGAAAGAGATACGAGCTGAAAGAGGAACCTTTTGTGCTAACCAAACGTGATCATAAGGGGAATCTAATCGCTTAACTAGACCAATAAAAAAGCGAAAAACCGCTCATGTGCTGGTTTTTCGCTTACCTTTAGCTTCAAAGGCTTGTTGCCAGTCCGCTTTCAGAACTGTTCAAAAAATGCTGTGAAGGAGAACTATAGGGGTGCGTTTTAACGCGGTTTGGGATAAAGTTCTACATTTTAGGAACAGAGAGCGGACTGACAACAAAACTAAGAAAATGCTCAATCTATATCATAAAACAGTCTCAATAAAGAAATCTATATGTTTACCCAAAGAAATTTCAAAAAATATAGTAAAAAATCATATTTTTTTAGTAGTGGAAATGTTTAATAAGGTTATAGTGGTATTAAAAATAATATAGTCAGTTATGGATATTATGTTGGAAAAGTGAGGTGTGTGAGAATGCGAAAGAAAATAAGATACTGGAAACGGCGACTCAAAAAGGTGCGTTCCATCATTAAAACAATTTTTGGTATGCCCGATTATGATCGTTATCTGGAGCATTGGTATACGACACACGGAGCTCCTGGAATATTTCCGATGACAGAGAAGGAATTTTATCTTTTCGCATTAAAAAACAAATATGAAAGCGGTGAAGTGAATCGCTGCTGTTGATGGGAAATAGGGCTATGTAGCAAAAAGGGGGCTACTACACTAGTCCTATTTATTTTTATGCCAAAAAGAACGCAGGAAGATATGTGCCTGAGTCTCATCCTTGTGCAAGACTTCTACATAGGAGAGCCTTTTGTTCGTAAAAAGATGGTAATCTTCAAACAAAGTAGCAGTTACAGAATTACGAATTCGACAGCGGATGCCCTGCTGTTGTAAAAACGTATATAATTCAAATGCTTCCCATTCAGGTCCCTCGTAAACCATGTGATATCGATAAGCACTTATCATATCCATTATTTTCAGGCTACTAAATAGTACGACTATCAATACAAAAAAGGTCAAGTATAATCACTTCCGTTCTAAATATGTCGCGAAATGGAGATAGTATTACTAGTGTAGCATTTATAATAGATAAACTATTCATCGCCGTTGTTTAGGAATGTAAGGTGTAGGAGAAGGGGAAATATGATACACTAAAGAAAATTGGATGGGTTGGGTGGCGATATCTTTGCAACCGAATGAACTGGAACAGTGGAAAGAATTGGCGATCACATGCGCCAAAACAGCCGGTAAGCTAAGTTTGGAGAAAATGAATCAGCCCTATACAGTCAACTATAAAACCTCTGCCTCTGACTTAGTCACAGCTGTAGATGAAGAAGTAGAGCAGATGGTTATTGATATGATTCTTAAGCAATATCCTGAGCATGGCATTTTGGGTGAGGAAAATCGGTTTCAGGGTATGGCCCCTTCTGAATATGATACCCTGTGGATCATTGACCCTATTGATGGAACAACTAATTTTGTTCATCAGCAAATTAATTTTTCGGTTTCAATCGCCGTGTATCACAAAGGGGAAGCAATTGTTGGTGTTGTCTATGACCCATCACGTGATGAGCTGTTTTATGCAACTAAAGGTGGAGGAGCTTATTTAAACGATCGACAGCTACGTATTCACCGTCAAGTAAAATTAGAGGAAGCCTTACTTTGTACAAGTGTGTTTTGGCATAAACGCGCTGAGCAGATAGGCATCGATGTTATTTTCAAAGAGTTAGCGGGGAAAGTTCGCGGTATGCGCTTGTTAGGAAGCGCGGCCTTGGAGCTATCTTACGTAGCAGCAGGACGACTGGATGGTTACGTCAGCTTGCAATTAAACCCATGGGATTTTGGAGCAGGCAAGCTTATTATTCAGGAAGCGGGCGGTACTGCTACCACAATGGAAGGCAAGGAACTTCCATACGATGCTAAAAGCAGTGTAATGGGATGTAATCCGACGTTTTATGAGGAGTTACAACAGTTTATTCGTAGTAACATGAACCTGATTCGTTCCGCGCAAGATGCAAAAGATCATACATAGGTATTTTTCCATAGCAATCTGCCTTTTTTGACTTTTATACGCGCTTATCCAAGCATCACATGACCGAAATTCATAGGGTACTAGCAGGAGTATGTGAGTCCATGCATTCTCCGCTACTAGACCGTGAGAAGGAGGAAGGATCATGGGATGCGGTAGAAGAGGTGGTATATTCGGTGGAGGCTTTTTATGGATTATCATTATTATTGTAATATTGGTGTGTTTCTGTGATGATTAATCATACGTAGTTTGCAGAAATAAAAGAGCCTTTCCCTTTTTGGGGTAAGGCTCTTTTTCTACTATGCTCTGTATGCGTAATTCGTTGACACTCGCTCGTCAGTGCAGTCTTTAGAAGCTGTGGATAACTCCCATACGTGAGCAGAATATTCCATCTCAACAATCATACGATTTATCTCTGCGTACAGGCAGCCAACCTCTCGTAAAGAGGAGATACCGGCAGTTTCTATTGATGTGATGAACTGCTGAGATTGTTGTTGTTGTACCCTGTATAACAGATTCAGTAGCTCCTGATGGGCCTCTGCGGACGGATTTGCAACAAAGGCGCCATATGTTGAAATGGCGGCACTAGCATCAAGCAAAGGCTGATCAAGAGTATGCCGAAGAGTGGGGAGATATTTTAATTCCTGAGCAGTATATAGGATACTACATATAGAGATCAACATCTTTTGAACAGAATCAATTTGTTGTTCCAGATAATAGAGCGTATTAAGGTCTTTTCGGTAAAATACATTATATTTTAGGCTTTTCTTTGCATGCTTTAATGAAGCCTCCAGCTCATTATTCCATTTTAAAAGGGAGGCAGGATCGACAGTCGGAGTAGTTGCACCATCAGAGTGATTATTTAATGCAGTGGCCATAATTGTTAATGTCTGTGCTAATTGCTTACAAGATTCGGCATGTTTCTTTTGAACAGTAGGAACATAGTTCTCTGGTCGAATAACCATTTGAATGAAAACAGCCACGATTGCTCCGATAATGGTTTCTAAAATCCTGCCAGTCGAATAACCTTGCATTTGTTGAAAGGTCATTACCATCACAGAACTAACACCGATTTGTGAAATAATTTGTGGATTTAAGCGTAAAGCGGTAGCGGTACCCATACCTACCAATAGAACAAGGACGAGACCTAGAATTCCATTTTCAAAATAAGGAAGAATAATAATACTAGAGACAACTCCGCCAATGACACCAATTATACGATAAATTCCCTTTTCCAGAGTGTCTGCAATGGTAAGTTGCATGGTTAATACCGCAGCAAGCGGAGCAAAGTAGGCAAAATGATTGCCGAACAATAGTGAGGCGATCAACAATGACAAGCCGGATGCTAAGACGGTTTTACACACATGAAACGTGAGACCAAAGCGAGCGCACCAATTCATACTGCGCTGCACCATGGAACTCACCTCCTTGTTTTTCTAAGCTGTTTTAGTGTTTGTTACAACCATCATGGTAAACCAAAAATGTTGATACAAATGCTTATAATTTTGACAGATTTTCGATAAAGTTCTTCTTTTCACAATTATAAGCGTTTTTTCATGAATGAAAGCGAATACATTTACAAACATGTGCATTCTTCGCATTTTTGTACAGGAGAGCTTGCTTCGATATGCTAAAATAAAGGATATCTTTTGACAAACAGCTAAAATGAAAAAAGCAGAGTCGAAGATAATATCTGTTACTGATGTTGGATTATTTTGAACAATATTACTTTTATAAGGTTGAACATAATGAATAAAGGGGCGAGGCGATTGAACGATTGGCGCATGTACACAGATGAACGCAAAGAAGAAAGAAAACATGTGTCTTGGCACGAGGTGCTGCGAGAAATTGCGAGCTTGGATGGGAAAATGAGAACGTTGGTACATGCTGCCTATGGCGACCATGTTGATTTGGTTGTGTCGGGCGGTGATGAAGGATACGTCTTAATTCAATGGAAAGAGTATGCACGTGACATCAGTCATTATGTACTAACCACGAAGCAGGGTGATGCGGAAGTGGCGGGAAGAATCATCACCGTAGAAGGCGAAGGGCTGCCAGTACCAGCAGATTGGGCTATTTCACTTGAAAAGGCCATTCCTTTACTTGGGGATTTGTTGCAAACCTGCGAGCAAAAAGAGAACGTAGATTTGCAATGGTTATTACTGGAGACAGAACCTGGGCAAATGTCTTAGGAGCATCAGACATAATCTTTGAATTTCACCATACTATTAGTGTAACAGGAGGGAAATTCGCTTGGCCCTTGCACCATTGTTCTCATCTGTGGGTATGATGGCTGTCATTATTGGAATAGGGGCAATGATTGGTCGAATGAAACCAGTCACTGCTGATGCTCGCCAATTGTTGATTACCATTGTTATCAATGTAGCCGTTCCATGCATCATTCTCAACGGAATTTTTCACACACAGATGAACCAGCAACTCTTGCATCATATTTTTCTCATCTTTTTTATTGCTGTTGGTCTAAGCTGTCTTGGAATGCTTCTTGCTTTTTTATTTGCAGTCCTATGTAAGGTGCCGATCAATAAGCGAAAAGAATTTTCCTTTATTGCTGGACTGGGCAATACCGGATTTATCGGGCTTCCTTTGTGTGTCGGGCTGTTCGGACCGACAGGGGGACTGCTTGCGGCAGTCTACGATGCTGGGCTTGATCTGGTGCTCTGGACAATCGGTGTTATGGTTTTGAAGTCGGTTTATTAATTCCCGATCTGTTGGTACGTAAACAACAAACAGCACAAGCACTCCCCATTTTAAGTTTGTCTATGCTTGTTAAGCTTTTCTTGTATCCAGTCATTGTTGCTGGTTTGCTTTGGAGCTTTCACTTAGCGACAGAGATTAGCCAAGTTACTTTAGTGATGGCAGCAATGCCTACGATGACGCTAGCCTCCATGTTATTCGCCAAATACGCGGCTGATGAAGATTTAGGAGCGATGGCGACCGTTAGTTCCACAATTATCAGCTTCGTTACCATTCCTTTAGTTGTTATGTTAGGTCAATTTATCTTGTCTGTATCACTTTTTTAAAGTGTGTAATCATGTAGAAAAAATATAAAAAAAGAGCCTATATTACCACTTGTTTGATTCATGAAGCGATTTTTATGTTATAATGAAAATGTAACTTTACAATGAAAGGATCGGATAGTGATGTTACCGCGAAGGACAATCTGGAAACGGTTTGATCTCTCAGATACGTAGCGTAGTAGTTAGAGCGTTCCACTCTTGATCTGTGAACACTAACTACGAAAGAGAGATGCTTTATGATACAAGCAAGCGATCCTGTCAGGACCTGCTTCGTAGTTAGTGGAGAAAGTGACTAACTAACTACGAAAAGAGGAAGCCTCGATGAGGACAAAACCATACCAACAAACCTTCATGATTTTACTGGGAACTTTTTTATTGGCCTTTAGCTATTACCACATCAACTTTCAGAATAATTTAAGTGAAGGTGGATTTGTGGGGTTATCATTACTTGGAAAATACGCTTTTGATTGGTCACCGTCTATTACGATGCTAGCATTAGACATTCCAGTCATTTTAGTTGCAATGATGATCAAGGGACGTAAGTTTTTGATTAATACCATTGTAGCAGCGACATCGTTTTCCTTTTTCTATGAACTATGTGAGCGTTTTTCGCCGCTAGTATTTGACTTTAGCAATGCCATGTTGCTCGCTGTTTTATTATCTGGAATCAGCACAGGCTTCGGTCTAGGATTGGTTCTTAGATTCGGTGGGGCAACAGGTGGAGACGATATTTTGTCTCTATTCATAAGTAAGTGGACGGGTATGTCAGTAGGTACCGTTTTATTAATATTTGACGTCCTTGTGTTATTGCTTTCGTTATTTTTCTTGCCAATACCTCAAGTCTTGTACACGCTTCTAGCAGTTTCAATCGCTGGTAAAGTGGTTACATGGACCTACGAATATGGTACAAAAGAAAAACAAACGAAGCTGGCACACAGTGCGGCGTAACGAAAAAACCAGTTAATAAGGTGAATGTTAGTCTGCTTGGCAGCTAACAATGCCCTTGTTAATTGGTTTTTTTATAGAAAATGTTTGACAATGATAATGAGAACCAATATCATTTTAAGGGAAGGTACTATCATTCAGGATATTATTGCGTGACATCGAAAGGAAGATGATCATGGTTCGCTTACATACACAACAGTTAAACATTGGCTATAATGATAATCTCATTGTGGAAGACTTAAACATATCATTACCTGATGGAAAAATCATTGCTCTGGTCGGTGCAAATGGATCAGGTAAGTCTACCATTCTAAAAACGATGGCACGTCTTTTGAAACCGAAAAAAGGTGGAGTCTTCTTGGATGGTAAATCCATTCACCAACAGGATACTCGCAAAGTAGCCAAGGATTTAGCTATTCTGCCGCAAAATCCAGTAGCTCCGGATGGACTTACTGTAGAAGAATTGGTTTCTTATGGACGCTTCCCTCATCAAAAGGGTATGGGGAGCATGACGCCAGAGGATAAAAACATTGTACAATGGGCACTGGAAGTTACCGGTATCAATGAGTTTGCTACAAGAGGAGTCGACCAATTGTCAGGTGGTCAGCGTCAACGTGCATGGATTGCAATGGCGTTAGCCCAGCAGACGGATATTTTGTTCTTGGACGAACCAACGACGTTCCTTGACATGGCTCACCAATTAGAAGTGTTACAGCTCCTAGCTAAGTTAAATACAGAAGAGAAGCGTACGATTGTTATGGTTGTTCACGATCTAAACCATGCTACTCGTTATGCCGATCATGTTATCGCTATTAAAAAAGGGAAAGTAATGGCTCAAGGGACCCCTGCTGAGGTCATGACGCATCAAATGCTGTGGGATGTATTTGGCATTGAGGCTGACATTATTCCAGACCCTCGCAGCGGTGTTCCTCTATGCATTCCATACGGATTGGCTTCAGGAAGTGTTTCTGGTAAACCAAAGAAAGATAGTGTCATTTTAGATTCAAATGAAGAGAACGCGACCTTGGCTGTAGCGCGTTAGCACCACAGATCACCAGAAGAATCTCAAAAGCAAAGAGCTTGTTTCCTCGAAAAAATGAAGAGGTGACAAGCTCTTTTTTTGTAAAGGATTTCCTACATAACCCCGTTACAGGAGAGTGTGAGTCCCCCAAAAGAATTATTTTTGAATATCTGCTAGAACACCATCCCATAAGGAAATGCGGCTGGTAAGGGATTGAATAGCTGTTGCTTCTGCTTCTTTCCATTTTTGGGCATCTTCTTTACAAAGAGAAGCAAGAAGTTTTTCAGCTAAAGGTCCATGTTCATCTCCATCTAGCTCAATGTGACGATTTAGATAATACAACAGGCAAGCAGGAGCTTCTCCTTTGGAGGTCAATTCCTGTACAAGTACCTGAAACATGTCTGGTATAATATCTTCACGACCAAAGAAAAAGGCAGCACAAACCTCGTGGGTTCCCCCCTCTTTAGCCAAGTGAAGAGTTTGTTTTACAAAACGCTGTACACTGTCAGGAGCGTTGCATAATGCTAGAGCTTCATCAGGAGAGGTACCCTTTTCTAGCAGCCCCAGAAAATGCTCGATCTTAGATGTATCAGCCCCTACTTCCTTCATAGCCTGCAAGTACAGCTCAAAGTGACTGGTAAAGCCGCCATTGCCATCTTCATCAGTTTCTTCTCCGAGTACAATTTCATTAATGAAACGAGCATATGCAGCATGAGGAGCAGGAAGCCAAGGTACACTTGTGCAAGTTACATCTAATTGTAAACGTTTTAATAAACTCATAAAATCCCATACAGCGAACACATGGTGTTCCATAAAGGTACGAACGCTTTCCGGTGTCTGCATAGCAATCGAAATTGGATGAGAAATCAGTTGTTGGCGAACCACGTCAACCTTTGGCATGGACATAAGTGTTGTCATTTGAAAACTCCTTTGTTATCGAGCTTAGTTGGTAAAATCTTCTTCGTACCTATAATTATCGCATAAATAAAAATAGGCAAAATAGCAGTGTGACAATTGTCACTCATTTGCCTTATTTATGTAGCCAATTGGTAAAAATTATGGGTAAATAGTAATATCAGCATGAAGCGAAAAAAAGATAATAAGATGTAGGTAAGAAAATGAAACATTATGGGGAATCTTTAAGTCAAACAAGTAGCATAAGAAAAATGAACAAAGTAACAATAGCGGAACCTGACGAAAAAAGCGAAGGGATTGAGTACAAATGTTACGAAAAACGACAGCAGTAGCCGTAATGGGGCTTACACTTGTAGGCTCAGCTATACCAGGCATGGCTCAAGCAACAGTAAAACCGGTGTCCACTTCTCTTATGATAAATCAACAGAAGGTAATCAAACACTCACCATTGATTAGTGTTAACCAACGGACAATGATTAACCTACAGGAATTACGTAATATAACAGGCGGTCAGCTCACAGAAAAAGCAGGAACCTATCAATTGAAGGTTCAACAGAAATCTCTGATATTTCAGACAGGTAAATCTACTGTAACGGTGAATGGAAAAGAACAAAAGGTAGAGCAGGGAGCTGTGCTTTATCAGGGCAAGGTGTATGTGCCCCTGCGCTGGACAATGGAATCCTTATCCGCACAAGTAAAGTGGGATGGTAAAACGGATGAAATTCAGGTTACAAATCTACCCGTGGTTCAGGGAGAGAAGCCTGCTTCTACCTTCCAAACACTGACAGAAGAGCAATTAAGCGCGGAGGAGAAAGCTTTTATCGAAAGCGTTAAAGGAGAACGCGGGGTTCATCAACAGGGTGATTTATATGTGATTGCCTATGGAGAAGCTCCTAATCCTGGGTATGGCTTAGTTGTGGATCATACGGAACAAAGCTGGGAAATGCTAAAAGTATATGTAAAACAGACCAAGCCAGAGGCAAATAAAATGTATCCGATGGTCATTAGCTACCCTTATGTCGCGGGTAAGATCAGTACGCCACCTTATACAACGGTCACCTTCTATGATGTAGATACGGGCAACGTGCTATTTGAAGGGGATAAGAACACACCTCAGAAAGGGAAGTAAGGTGTATTGCCTGAGGAGAACTTTGAGAGAAACTTTATAATAATCGAAAACGCATCCGACTACCAGGATGCGTTTTCGCTGTTACGTTTTATCAGAGGTGTAAATGTTCCATACGTCAACACACGCCAGCCCCATTCCAGTGGACCCATGGTAAAAATCGACAACCATAGGTAGCTGGCTAGCATTTGTAGTGCATAAATACCAAGACAGATTAGCGTAGTTTGCAAATGGCCCAGCTTGCCTGAAAGATTACATAAATCACGCAACGCAATAATGATCAGAGTTTGCCCGATATAGTTCGTTAAAGCCATGCGACCGTAATACTTTAAGGGAGCTAACCATTTCTGCACAGTTGTTTGCTGTAGCAGGCGGATAATGCTAGTTACATAGAATACAGCCATCACGAGTCCAACAAAGACAATGCACAGGCTGTAATTGTGTAAGGCATGAATATAGGAGTCATCGAAGTCAGTTGAAGCTGTTTTCGTCAAGAGCACATATTGAACAAAAAGCCCGACTATCATGAGAATGAAAGAAACCATTTGCCATTGCTTTATCTTGGGCATAAAGTCTGGAATATTTCGGAAGACTCCGTATTGTCCGATAGCAAGCCCTAACAAAAATAATGGGAAAACAACAAGAATCTTTCCTCCCAAAATAGAGGTAGGAATAAGCAGAAATAATGAAAGCAGTAGATTTTTTTTGGCCGATAAACGATAAAAAGGCAGTAATACAAAGCCAAAAATAGCATAGATGAATAATGCTTCTCCCGGCTGCAATAGCTGATGAAGATATCCAATCGCGAATAGGACTAGCAACCGGCGAATAAATAGCAATGTACTTTTGTGCCCTTTTGCTTGAGAGCGGCTTTTAAAAATATAAAATCCTACTCCAAATAAAAATGAGAAAATAGCAAAAAAACGAGATTCTACGGTGAAGTTAAGCATGTGCTCAATAAAAGCATTTGCACTGCTAACAGGGGCTGATTGTACTTTCATTAAAGCCAAGATATTAACAAGAAGAATACCCATCAGAGCAAAACCACGAAGATAATCAAGGGTATCGATCCGATCTTTTTGTGTGAAATCGTTCATTACTTACTCCTTCTTTTGTGATGTCATCTCATCTCTAATTTACTATAAGGAAATGCAGTGTTTCGTAACATCGATCCAGATTACCCTAAGCTTACAGGTTTGTAAGCATAAAAAAGGAACCAACTGGTGTATCCCAGCTCGTTCCTTTTATATGTATAGAAAAAATGAAATGGTTACTGAGAGGCGGGAGAATACGCGTCCGACTCAGATTCTGGCTCTGGTTCTGGCAGGTGATGCACTCTGCCTACATAGATCGCTAAAAGACCGAAGCACAGTATGCCACTGATTATAAATGGCAAGCTATGTGAGAAGGTAAAGAGCCACCCAGCTAAAATGGGACCTGCAATTCTCCCCATGGTATCCATGGCGCTCATGTTCCCGGATGTAGCCCCCTGTCCATCGGGCGTACGTTGCGAAATCATGGCGGTGTTCGTAGTTCGCATCATACCTTGACCTAGACCAAATAAGCAAAGGGTGAGTGCAAATTCTAGGAAAGTAGAAGCGAGTAAAACACAGAAGAATCCTAGAACATAAAAGAATATTCCTGTAGCCAGCAATTTTGATTCACCAAATCGTTTTACTAATTTGCCAATCCCACCCTGTAAACTAGCAGAGATTAAGCCCATGATAAGAAACATATAGCCCATGTCCTTGGAGGTCAGATTGAATTCATATGATATGTATAAAGCAAAGACCGTCTCCATCGCTGCAAAAGCAAGCGATGTAACCAGCATGATCTGATACAATAATCCTAGGTTACTAAAAATGGCTCCCAATGAACTGATAGGCTTTTTCTTAAGGTATTTACCGCGCTTTTCCTTGGGCAAGCTTTCTGGAAGTAAAACCCATGTAAAAACGAATGTAATAAAAGCTAGACCTCCTGAAACGAAGAATGGCAGTGACAAGCTAACGTCTCCTAGGATACCGCCGAGCGCGGGACCGAATACGAAGCTAAGACCTACACCTGCTCCTACAATCCCCATTCCTTTTGCCCGTTCCTTTGGCGGAAAAATATCTGCTACCATTGCTGTGATGGTTGGGATACCCGCAGCGGAAGTAATCCCAGCAAGTACACGGTAAAACAGCATTTCGTAATAGCTACTTGAAAATCCAAATAGAATAAAGCTGGCAGAAAATCCAAATAGGGCTAAAAGGATAAACGGCTTTCGTCCATAGCGATCCGATAAGCGTCCCCAGATGGGAGCAAATATAAATTGCATGATATTATAGCTGGCAGATAATATCCCCAATTGCGTTGTGGTCGCCCCGATTTCCGTAACGAAAAAAGGCAATATAGGGATAATAATTCCAAAGCCAAGCATCATTAAAAAGATAATGCTAAAGAGAAGGAAGAGATGTTTCTTTTCCACAGGAAAAACCTCTTTTCTATACAATAAAAAAGTTCAAGCTACTCTCCACCATACGAAATGGACGGAAAGAAGTCAAGGTGAGAACTGGGGTCTGATGCAGTTGACATGTTATAATGAAAGCACTTGGAAGTAAGGCAAAAGGAGAATGAATGAAATGGCCAGTAAGATGTTATATTATCTCGCAGCAGAAGAGGATCATTGGTTGGATGAGCTGTTAGATTATTTTCCTATTATGAATGCAACGGTACCTACTAAGAAGTCGCTTCAAATGATAGAAGAGCAGTTGAAGGCAGGCGAAATTACTCAGTCTGTACTTGTGATCAATGTGTCTGGATTGGAAGACCGTCTATCTACTTTACTGGAAGAATGTCAAGAGCTTGAACATGTGCAAAAGCAACCTCTTTACCTGGTAGGCATAAAAGAGGGAGAAGAGGAACAGTGGAGAAATAATTATCCACAGGCGAAAATTGTTGCCATTACTGGTTTCCTTGTCGAGTTTGACTTTGAAGCCGTATGCCGAGAAATTGAAGCTGATTTGGGAGGGAAATAAATGAGCGATAGAAATACGTTTCATCTTCCTGAGTTTTTACGTCGTTTTCAAATCATGATTTATACCGGAGATCCGCTGGGTGATTGGTTGATGATTGAAGATGAAATCCGCGATCTACTGACATCTAAGGTCATTGATAAAGAAGAGTTTTCTCTTGCGATGAAAGAAATTGATAAGCGTAAAAGAATGTATGCTGATGAAACTCAGTGAAAGTAAGATATAGCGCTTGGTTTTCTCTCATAAAAAAGCTAGTTATGCAACACACTAACCTAGCATGTAATGATAGGGAATTGTTACGTTTCATAGAAAATACTCTGTTTTTGTAAAGCGCTTTTACTCTATTCGCTTTTCCTATGTTATAATCACACTGCAGTTACTTGTAGGGGGGAATTAACCGTAATGACTACTCAACAAATGAATGTAGATCAATTGGCAATCAATACTATTCGTACACTATCAATCGATGCTATTGAAAAGGCGAATTCTGGACATCCAGGAATGCCAATGGGATCGGCGCCTATGGCACACGTGTTGTGGAGCCGTTTTATGAAAGTAAGCCCGAAAAATCCATCATGGATTGATCGTGATCGCTTTGTATTATCTGCTGGTCACGGTTCTATGCTGTTGTACTCTATGCTACATCTCATGGATTATGGCGTAAGCATGGATGACTTGCGTAACTTCCGCCAATGGGGAAGCAAAACGCCTGGTCACCCTGAATTCGGCCACACTCCTGGTGTAGATGCAACAACAGGCCCATTGGGACAAGGAATTGCGATGGCTGTTGGTATGGCTATGGCTGAGAGACATTTGGCCGCAACATACAACAAAGATAACTATGAACTAATTAATCATTTTACATATGTTATCTGTGGAGATGGAGACTTGATGGAAGGCGTTTCTTCTGAAGCTTCTTCTCTAGCTGCTCATCTTAAACTAGGTAAAATGATTGTTCTTTATGATTCTAATGATATTTGTCTAGATGGCGATCTAAGCCAATCCTTCACAGAAGATGTAGCTGCACGTTACAAAGCGTACGGCTGGCAATATATCCGTGTAGAAGATGGAAACAATGTGGATGCTATCGAAAAGGCTTTGGCTGAAGCACGTACAGATTTGGAGCGTCCAACACTGATTGAAGTGAAAACAACAATTGGTTTCGGTTCTCCAAATAAAGGCGGGAGCAGTGCCAGCCACGGTGCCCCACTTGGTACAGATGAGGTTGTTTTAACAAAACAAACCTATGCATGGGAGCATGAAGCATTCCACGTGCCACAAGAGGTAAAAGAGTACTACGCTACTCTAGTAGAGGCAGGTCAAAAGAAGGAAGCAGAATGGGATGAGCTGCTAGCAGCTTATGAAAAAGCTTATCCGGAACTAGCTGCACAATTTAAACAAGTAAGTAATGGAGAGGTATCCAAAGATTTTGATGCTGATCTACCGACTTATGAAATTGGCAGTAAGCTAGCGACTCGCGCGGCTTCCGGTAATGCAATCAATGGATTGGCAAAACGTATGCCTAACTTAATTGGTGGCTCCGCTGACTTGGCACACTCTAACAACACGCTAATTAAAGGTGCTAAAGACTTCTTGCCGGGTTCTTATGAAGGTCGCAATCTTTGGTTTGGTGTTCGTGAATTCGCTATGGGAGCGGCTCTAAATGGAATGATGTTGCACGGTGGTGTAAAAGCTTTCGGCGGTACGTTCTTCGTATTCTCCGACTATGTTCGTCCGGCAGTGCGTCTATCTGCTCTTATGAAGCTGCCTACCACATATGTATTTACTCATGACTCTATTGCAGTTGGGGAAGATGGACCAACTCATGAACCGATTGAGCATCTAGCTGCCTTCCGTGCTATGCCGAACCTAACTGTGTTGCGTCCAGCTGATGCGCATGAAACAAACGAAGCTTGGCGTTATGCGGCTATGAGCAAAGACGAGCCTATTGTACTAGCTTTAACTCGTCAAAACCTGCCTATCTACCAAGAGACCAAAGACTTGGCTCGCGAAGGTTTAGCAAAAGGTGCTTATGTTCTAAAAGAGGCATCTAATGGTGAGCCTCAGGTTGTATTGATTGCGACCGGCTCCGAGGTATCTCTGTGCATGGAAGCTCGTGAAAAACTAGAAGCAGACGGCATTCCAACACGTGTCGTAAGCATGCCTAGCTTTAATCTATTTGATCGTCAATCTAAAGAGTACCGTGACTCTGTGATTCCTCCGCATGTTAAAGCACGCGTTGGCGTAGAGATGGGTTCTCCACTAGGTTGGGAGCGCTACACAGGTGACCATGGAGCAATTATTGCTATTAACCAATTCGGTGCTTCTGCTCCTGGCGAGATTATCATGAAAGAATACGGCTTTACTGTTGAAAATGTCGTGAAAACAGCACAAAGCTTAGTAAAATAAGAAGTTACCATGTTTACTAAAGCCTCCTCTCTTTTAAGTAGAGGAGGCTTTAGACATGATTTTTCCCCTATAGATATAAAAGCTGTGACCGCTTTTATCCGATTTTTCGCACCTTTTCTCATTGACTTTTAATTCTGCTCTTCTTAAAATAAGTGAGAATCTTTTTAATTACAATGATGAGAAACTTGCTTGTATGACTACATGTAAGTGGCGAAATTTTCAAAAGAGATGATCAGATATGCATTTCTTTTTTTCGTTCGCCCCCTATCCGTTGGATGGGGGGTTTTGTGTTTGCAAAAATCGATGTAAGGAGAAAGGAAGGCAACAAAAATGCTTAAGTATGCTCTGTTGGTTTTTTTAGGGGCTTGTAGCTATGGAGGCTTGTCGACCATTATTAAGCTAGGTATGAAGGAAGGCTTTCAGGTAAGTCAGCTAGTAGGAAGTCAATTTTTTATTGGATGGTTACTGTTAATCCTTCTGACATTGCTGTTTAATAGAAAGCGTGTGCCTGTACGCTCTATTTTGCAATTGATAGCAGGCGGATTTGCATTAAGTGGCACCACCATCTTTTATAATTTGTCTGTAGCTGAATTACCTGCGTCGATTGCAGTAGTCCTCTTATTTCAGTTTACGTGGATTGGCGTCCTCTTAGAAGCTATTGTGGATCGGAAGAAACCCAGCAAGGAAAAGATATTTTCCATCGTTGTATTGCTTATGGGAACAGCTCTTGCAGGAGGATTACTAGAGCGTGGATTTGAATCACTTTCGTTAGCTGGTATCCTATATGGTTTATTATCGGCGGTGACATTTGCGCTCTATATTTTTGCTAGTGGTCGATTGGGCTTGGATGTTCCCGTGTTTACAAAAAGCTTAACTATGGTTACAACGGCTGTGATTGTTGTATTTACGGTGTTTTCCCCATCCTTCTTAGTGGATGGAGCTTTAGGGCAGGGTCTGTGGATGTATGGCTTGGCACTGTCTTCCTTAGGTATAATTATTCCCGTTGTCTTTTTCTCGATAGGAGTACCAAAGGTTGGTTCTGGATTGGGGACGATTCTTGGTGCAGCAGAACTTCCAGCCGCAGTGATTGCCTCTGTAACCGTATTAGGAGAACATGTAAGCACGCTCCAATGGAGTGGTATTCTGCTGATTTTATTGGGAATCGCTATACCTCCTTTGATGCTAAATAAGAAACAGACACGGCAGGCAAAAGCTGCTGTTCATTAAAAGGAAGTACATTATATATTCTATAGCTTTTATCTTCAGCTAAACGAACCTCTAAACGAAATGCTTTTGGCAGGAATTGTTTGGTACAAAGCAGCCACTTTATACTATCATGGTAGAGTGGCTGTTTTGTATCTGTGGTTCAATTTTGGAAAGCAGGTGAATATACATGATACATCTAGACAAGCCAGATTATTTACAAACAGGCACGAAACGGCAAAGGCAAGCATTTATTGTGTTACAGGAGCTTGATTTGTTTAAACAGCTGTCTTCCTACGATCCGATACTGACAGGAACGATTCCACTTGGAATTGAGATAGCGACAAGTGATCTCGACATTATTTGTCAGGTGAATGATTCCGATCTGGATCAGTTTACACAGCAGGTTGTAAAGGCGTATGGAGATTGTACAAATTTTCAATTGGAGTTTGTCGATGAACTACGAGGAGGAAGAGCCCTCGTTCTATCGTTCTCTTATCAAGAGTGGCCCATTGAAATTTTTGGTCAATCGATACCTGTACGACAACAGAATGCATATCGACATATGATTGTTGAAGAACGGCTGCTGCATTTGGCAAAGGACTCGGCACGTGCTGATATTCAAATTTTGAAGGAACAGGGATATAAGACGGAGCCTGCTTTTGTTCACTATTTTCAACTGGGTGGGGATGATCCCTATGAGCGTATGCTAGAGCTTTACGGTTACACAGACAGCCAACTGCTTAAGCTCATACACCCATCAAAAAGAACCGAGGGCAGTTACTAATTAGATGCTGCATTGTTTCGGGTCAGAAACTTTTTTTTGACTTAATCGTCTAAAAAGGTGGAGAGAGGAAAGAAATCTGGAGGTAATATATGGCTCAAGCCAAGAAGAAAAAAAAGAAAAAACAAGTAAATAAATGGATAATGCTTATTATTGGATTTGCTGTCTTTTTAATTTTATCCGTCATCGGAGGTTACTTCGCTCTCTTATATGCGGGCGGTAAAATGGTGGAGATGGATGAAAATAAATTAAGAGACATTAAACTGGAAGCAACCAAAATAATGGATGTGAACGGTAAAGAGCTATCCAAATTATATGTTCTAGAGGATCGTGAATACGTCACAATCGACAAAGTGCCTAAAAAGTTGGTGCAAGCATTTGTGGCTGTAGAAGATAAACGCTTTTTTGAGCACAATGGTGTAGATATGATCCGGATCGGTGGAGCGATTTGGAAGGATATTCGAGCAGGCAGTGCAGTTGAAGGAGCAAGTACAATAACCCAACAGCTAGCGAAAAATGTGTTTCTCTCTCATGAAAAAACGTTCTGGCGAAAAACGAAAGAGGTTAGTATTGCCATTAACCTAGAGAACAGATTCACGAAAGATCAGATTATGGAGATGTATCTAAATAAAATTTATTTAGGTCATGGTGCTTATGGAATTAAGGCAGCCGCTAATTATTACTTCGGTAAAGAAAAGGCAGAACACCTGGACACTCTAACGACTGCTGAAATTGCTCAGTTAGCGGCGATTCCAAAGGGACCGTCTATCTATTCTCCATTTAACAATCCGGCTAAATCTAAAGAACGCCGTGATACGATCATTCGCTTAATGGCCGAACAAGGAATCATTACGGTGCAGGAAAAAGAGGCTGCTCAACAAGAAGCGCTTCCTACTAAAAAAGTCACCGAGGGCAATTCGTATCAGGCATTCCTTGATTACGTAGTTGATGAGGCCGAAGAACGCTATGGCATTGCTGAGAATGAGCTATATAGCGGAGGATATCAAATCTATACGACGCTAAATACCGATGTACAGGATGCAATGGTGAAGAACTTTGAGAATGCCAAGAATTTCCCGAAGGATGGAAGCACCAATCAGGTTGATGCCGGAATGGTAGTTCTCGATGCTAAAACCGGTGGTATTGCCGGCATTGTAGGTGGCCGGAACTATGTGCACAAGGGCTGGAATAATGCGCTGAGTCTGCATCAGCCGGGTTCATCCTTTAAACCATTAGCTGTTTTTGCACCAGCATTAGATACAGGGAAATGGCATGCAGGTTCTCAGTTAAGTAACAAACGTCAAAGCTTTAATGGCTATGAGCCAAGGAACTGGAATAACCAATACAGCGAATCCATACGTATGGATAAAGCTGTTCAGATGTCACTCAATGTTCCTACGGTCTGGTTGTTAAATGAAATTGGAATTGATAATTCCTTGAAGTACATCAAGGATTTTGGTATTTCGCTTGATCCGACCGATCGTAATTTATCCATTGCATTGGGTGGTTTGCATAAAGGAACATCACCACTGCGAATGGCACAAGCGTATACAGCATTTACAAATGGCGGTGTAGTAAAAGAAGCACATGCCATTGATAAAATTAAAGACCTCAGAACAGGGAAAGAAGAGATTAGACCTGTAAAGGAAACACAAGTTATTTCACCTAATGCCGCTTGGGAAATGCACGAATTGCTACGTAATGCCGTTCAAAGGGGTACGGGTACCAGTGCGAAAATGAAAAATTGGCCGGTAGCAGGTAAAACGGGAACCACGCAATCAGCCCTAAGCTCCAAGGCAAACAAGGATGCTTGGTTTGTTGGATATAACCCTAGGTATATCGGCTCCATCTGGATGGGCTTCCCAAAAGAGGATAAGGGCCACATTATGTATGATGGTAGCGGTAAGACGGCGCGTATGTTTAGCATCGTGATGCAGGAAGCGTTAAAGAATGAAAAACCAATGGATTTTGAACGACCAAATGGAGTAAGCGAACGTCACGAAGTAGAAGAGAATCAGGAAGTAGCAACCACACCACCTGCTCTGTCTGTTCGACTTACCATTGAAGGTTCTCAGCCAGTAGCCTTATTAATGTGGGATGATGCTAACGAAAAAACGACGGGTTATGATGTAATGCGTTATTTAAATAATCCTGAGTCGGCAGAAAAGATATCATCCAAGCAAAGTGGTAAAACCTTTGTTGATCAGGTTAAGGAAGGCGTCTTATACAAATACTTTGTTGTACCTTATGATGAAAATGGTAACCCTGGAAGCCCATCTAATATTGGAGAAGTAAATACCAAACAATTAGAAGAGCTTCTGCAAAATGGTGAAAATCAGCATGAAGAGAACAATAGCGGAGATAACCAAAACTCAACTGAGGGTGATCAATCTCCGAATAACGGTTCAAATGGATCTTCTGAGCAAGAAGGCCATGGCAACACTGATAACAGTGGCAATAGCAATTCGACACCTCAGGGTTTACCAAACGGCAATAACGGAGGAAATAATCAGAACAACGGACAAGGACATGGACAGGGAAATGGCTCTTCAGGCAACGGTGCTGATCCCAATGCCAGTCAAAGACCAGCCGACATCCCAGACCCTACTCAATCAACTGATCCCTCCCAGCAAGGAACAGGTAATTAATAGAGACTATAGTAAGATGAATAGAAGAAACTAACGAACAAAGATTGAAAAAGGCAACCGTAGCATAGGACGGTTGCCTTTCTTCATAACCAAGGTGTCCTGTTCCATTTCATATAGTTAGATTGACAAGATTATGACTATTTTCACAGACTGCAGTGCGTGTTAGAATGGTGATATAAGTTTTGTTGATAACTCGGAATGACTCGGAATGGTTCATACAACGAAACTGTAAATGGAAAACTGGAGGGATTCATGTGTCTACCTTTTCTCAAAAGGATTTGCAATCTTACTTCCAGGAGAAACTGGAACACGCGAAAGTTCACTTTGAACGGGCTCTTGACTGTAAACATACAGAGTTTGATGATTTATATCCATATATGAATGAACAGCCGCAATTTTTCTGGTATAAGCGATATGTAGCTTGGTCAGAGCTACTCACGGTAGTGAAGATGGCGGAAGAGCTTCATGTAGAATGGAAAACCTGTTTTTCTGCCAATCAGATCGAGTTTATTGAAGGGCGTGTCCTTCAAGGTAAAGTATTGGATCATTGGCATCCCGAAGAGGAAAGAGAAGTTGAAGAGGTAAGCCAGCTAGAAGAATAGCTGATACAGCTTTACAGAGGCATATAGAAAAAACGCGTAGCGATGATGTTACGCGTTTTTTTTATTTTTGTAAGACAGTACCTATATAGAAAAAAGAGCCCCCAACAAGTGGAGGCTAATGACCAGTTTTTTAAAAAGAGGGTAAAAAAGAGAGAATTTTTATAGCAAGTAATTATCCGAAAATTACTGTGCTTTTAAAAACTTCACCTTTTGTTGCAGATTGGATACCAGTTGCTGGTGTTGTAGTATCTGTTACTTGAGTAGGAGCAGATACTGGAGTAAAGATAGAGAAATTTACTACTTCACCTTTTGTAGTGTCACTAGTAAATTCAGTTGGTACAACAACAGATGCAGGTGCAACTGTTTGTGGTGCTACCTGAACGTTAAAGAATGTTTGTGGTGCCATTGTTTCGCTTTTTGTTGCGTTCTCCTCAGCAGCAAATGCAGAAGACGCAGAGAATACACAGGCTAGTACAGTCATGCCTAAAATTAATTGTTTTTTCATAGAGTCCACCTATCCTTCCAAAAGTACATATATTTTTTGTATTGACCAGTCAGCACAAAAGTCCTTCAGCAATTATTATTTTACTCTTTTTATTTGATTTGTAAAGTAGTTATCTGCTGAAAAAGTGCTGTTCAATAAATTTTAAAATTTTGTAAAATATACAATTCATCATATATTATAAGCAATTAATGGAAAATATATACTGGTTAAAACTAGTTAACACATTAATACTTGGGTTTTTATTGCTTACTTAGGAAATTTTACACTAATTTTGAGAAAATGAAACAGCTTGCGTGCAAGAAAGTGCAAGTAACTATTCCCAATTTATTAGTTGTTTTATTTTTCAGATAAATATAATTGATATATCTTTATATTTGAAATATTTTTGACATTATGGTGAATATATACAAAAAAAGCAACCATTCCAAAAGAATGATTGCTTCGCTCAAGACGTTATACGGTAAATAAGAATAATGATTAATTGGTGGGTGCTATTGGCTTACAAAGAGCCTCTGTGCGGAAGATGTGTTGTCCGCGATTGGAAAAACGTTCTTCATATTCAGTCATCACATTCGTTGCAGCCTGTTCGGATGAATGAAGATCAAATGTGATATGGCGTAATTGAAACAGTTCGTTAGCGAATTGATTGAGAGAGAATTCAAACAGATGTTGATTATCTGTTTTTACATGAATTTCTCCATCTTGTTTTAGCACAGCTCGATATTGGCGCAAAAAGGAGAAATGCGTCAGGCGGCGTTTGCTGTGACGTTTTTTCGGCCATGGATCACTAAAGTTTAAGTAAATACGATCTAATTCCTCTTGCTCAAACAGTTCTGTAATTTTGAAAGCATCAAATTGAACCAATTTTAAATTAGGAATTTCCTTTTGTTCCGTACGTTGGGCTGTGCGATACAGCACTTCTGCTTTTAACTCGATTGCGATAAAGTTGATGGAAGGAAAGCGAGCTGCCAATGTATTAATAAAACGTCCTTTACCACTGCCAATCTCAACATGAATCGGATTGTTATTGCCAAAGCAGTCTGACCATTTTCCCTTATATTGACTAGGATTATCTACATAGGTTGGAAATTGGCGCAGCATATCTTCTGCACCAGGGATATTGCGTAAACGCATAAAAACCTCCTTGCGAGCATTTGCAATTCATCGGGTCTAACTCTTCTACTTTATTATGCATGGACGCTGGTTTCAAGTTAATTTTGTTGCCATTCTTTTTGTTCCGGATGAAAAAGACTCCCTCTTCATAGGGGAGTCTGGATTTCAACGTTAAATTTTTAATACGCCGCCAGTTGATGCATTGGTGACTAGCTTAGAATAACGAGCAAGATAGCCTGTTTTTACTTTTGGTTCGAATCCTGCCCAGCTTTCTTTGCGTTTTGCCATTTCCACGTCAGAAATTTCTAGCTGCATGGTACGTGCTTCCATATTTATGCTGATGATATCCCCATCATGGACAAATGCAATCGGTCCGGCTTCGGCTGCTTCGGGGGAAACGTGACCAATACTAATTCCTCGGGAAGCGCCGGAGAAACGTACGTCTGTTACGAGAGCTACCTTAGTACCAAGCCCCATCCCGACAATCTGAGAAGTGGGTGCGAGCATCTCCGGCATACCTGGTCCGCCTTTTGGTCCTTCATAACGAATAACCACAACATGTCCTTCTTTAATTTTTCCGTTTGCGATGCCTTCTAAAGCTTCCTCTTGAGAGTCGAAGCAAATAGCTGGCCCCACATGTTTTTTAATGGAAGGGTCCACGGCTCCCGTTTTAATGATGGAGCCTTCTGGGGCTAAATTTCCAAACAGAACAGCAAGTCCCCCGCGTTCACTGTAAGGTTTATCAAGAGGATGTATCACAGCTTCATCTAAAATCGCTGCTTCAGCTACATTCTCACGTAGTGTCTTACCAGTTACAGTAATGCGATCAGGATGCAGGATTCCTTCACGTTTCATGAGCTCCCGTAAAATGGCCGATACGCCGCCAGCATTGTGGCAATCCTCGATATGATAATCGGAGGCAGGAGCTAACTTGCATAGGTGTGGTGCGCGTTCAGCTACCTGATTGATTCTTTCTATCGGATATTCAAAGCCGGCTTCATGGGCGAGCGCTAATGTATGCAGAACAGTATTTGTAGACCCGCCCATCGCCATATCTAAAGCAAAGGCATCATCTAGTGCGTCCTTGGTAACAATATCGCGCATTTTGATATCATGTTTAATTAAGTGCATTAGGGCACTTGCAGTAGATGTAACAAGTTCACGACGTTTGGGAGAGGTAGCTAAAATTGTGCCGTTTCCTGGGAGGGCAATTCCCAATGCTTCAGCCAAGCAGTTCATTGAATTAGCTGTAAACATGCCTGAACAGGAACCGCAGCTTGGACAGCCATATTGTTCTAATTCCAACAGCTTATCATCATCAATCAGACCTGCCTGATGGGCTCCTACGCCTTCAAAAACGGAAGAGAGGGAGATTGAGCGTCCATCGCTAGTTTTTCCTGCTTTCATTGGACCACCTGTGACAAAAATGGTTGGAATATTAACACGTAAAGCTCCCATAATCATGCCTGGTGTAATTTTGTCACAATTCGGAATACAGATAAGACCATCAAACCAATGAGCCGAAACTACTGTTTCTAAACTATCAGCAATCAATTCTCGGCTTGGTAAAGAATACCTCATCCCGATATGCCCCATGGCAATTCCGTCATCTACTCCAATTGTGTTAAACTCAAAAGGAACACCGCCTGCTTCACGAACGGCTTCTTTTACGATCTTACCAAACTCTTGCAAATGGACGTGGCCAGGAATAATATCTATATAAGAGTTGCAGATGGCAATAAACGGTTTATCGAAATCCTCGTCCCGTACACCTGCCGCTCGTAGTAAACTCCGATGAGGAGCTCGGTCAAAGCCTTTTTTGATCATATCGCTTCTTTGTCTCATGTCGCCTATCCTCCAGTATGGTTCAGATATCGTAAGAGTTATTTCATTGGGAATGAAGCCGTACGACAACACCCTATCCAAAGTATTTTCACTATTGTAGCACTATACGAAAGTATGAAACAAGCAAAATGATCTGAACATTTGTTCATTTCGGGCAAGAAAAAATTGACAAAGAGTGAAATTGACTCAGCCTGTTGCTCGTATACTTAAGAGGAGGGATCTTTATAATGAAGAAGTTACCAAAAATAGTTAGAGAGTGGCTACCCATAATAGCTATTGCTCTTGTGCTGAGCTTTACAATCCGTACGTTTGTGGTTCAAGCTGTTTATGTTCCATCTACGTCTATGGTTCCTACCCTGCAAGTGGATGACCGTCTTTTCATTGAGAAAATATCCAATCCAGAAAACTTTCAATATGGTGATATTGTTGTGTTTTCCCCACCAATTCAGGGAAATAAGGACTTGTTTATTAAACGCTTGGTTGGAAAAGGGGGAGATACCATCGAGATAAAACAAGGTTTCTTGTATCGCAACGGTGTAAAGATAGAGGAACCATACTTAAAAGAAGCGATGAATTATGATTTCGCTCCTGTCCATGTACCGCCAGACCACTACTTTTTTTTGGGAGATAATCGGAACGGTAGTTTTGATTCACATTTATGGCCAACGCCATTTGTTGAAAAAAAAGCGGTGGTAGGTAAAGGTATCTTTTTATACTATCCGTTTAGTCATATGCGAATCATGTAAAAAAACATGTGAAACAGAAGAGAAAGCTCGTGAAACAGTAACTGGTTTCGCGGGTTTTTATTTTGGGTATTTTGGTATAATTATTCACCAGTATGTATATTATATTCAGTTTATTTTTATTTGATATCTGCATAAACGTTGTAATAGCCCAATACAGAAACGCTTTTGTGTATGAAAGCAATGAATAAACGCGTAATTTTTAAAAAATTCAGATACACTAAAAACAGTGTTTCTAGGTGATACAATAACAACGAAACAAGTCTGATTGTAACAAGTTCTACATATTTGATGGAAGGAAGGGGATCAGATTGGGTACTCAAGGTAAAAAAGCTAATCGGATCGTCTATTTGATTCCCCTGTTAGCAACTTTGTTATGGGGAAGTAATTTCTTGATTGGCAAAAATATTTTACATCACGTCCCACCATTTACTCTTAGTTTTTTACGTTGGTCTTTTGCTCTTCTTGTACTGTTACCTTTTACATGGAAGTTATTGCGTGAAAATTGGGAATTTTATCTGAGGTTTTGGAAAGAAGTAGTAGTGATGGGCTTCTTAGGAATTGCATTATTTACGGGATTGGTGTATTGGGGGATGGAGCATACCAACACGGTCAATGCATCTTTACTTTCATCCTTATCGCCAATCTTTATCACTGTCGTTGCTTACTTTATGCTGCATGAGAGAATTACTAGCAACCAAGTAATTGGTATTCTTTTATCGTTGCTAGGCGTTTTGTGGATCGTCAGCAAAGGACACCTTGGAACCTTTGCTGACATTCGGTTAAATAATGGCGATATCGTATTGATTCTAAGTAATGTCCTGATGGCCATTTATTCTGTTATGCTTCGTAAAACAGCGGACAAGCTACCGGGGTTGATCGGCTTTACTTTGATTGTCTTTGCAGGTGTAATTACTACAGTGCCGTTGATGATGCTGGAGCTAAGCTATCGCCCTGTGCAGTTATTTCTCTGGGAAAATCTATGGTCAATTGCTTACTTAGGTATCTTCTCGTCGGTCATTGCATTCTTTTGCTGGACGAAGTCAGTCCACTTTTTAGGACCAACAAAAGCTTCACCGTTTATGAATGTAGTGCCGGTTTTTGCAACCTTATTTGCTGTATTGTTTTTAAGAGAGGAATTGCTTTTGTCTCAAATAGTAGGCGGTGTGCTCGTGCTATTAGGTGTCTATTGGTCCTCGCGTCCGAAAAAAAGTCTTGCCTCGATTTCAAGCACGAATCCGCAGGTGCAGGAGTTAAAATTATAACCTTGTATGAATTTCGGAATTACATTACAAACTATACTCTAGCTATCTCAGATAGGCGGTCTTGATCCGAGGCATTTTCGGAACAGAGATTGCCTGTTTTTCTATTCAGGGATAGGAATGCCACATTTGGACATGCCTGCTTTTGTTTCTACTGCTTTTTATGTATGATCGTAGAAGGTCATTGCCTATACCAATATGTCAGGATAGTAAAGGGGGCTTTATTAGATGCAAGAGGAGTGGCAACAAATTATGATGGAGGGAACCGATGAGGAACGTGAAATTCTTCGTTTAGCCCTACAAGCAATTAAGCAGAAGCGGGAGCGAAATAGTGCCTATCTATCTGGTTTCTTAGGATTACAAGGAGCCTTTATTGATGAAAGAACCTATCAATTTGAGATTCCGATCACTCCATATATGCATAACTCCCTCAAGATTGTGCATGGTGGTGTTACGGCCACATTAATTGATAACACGATGGGGTCTCTGATCAATAAGGTAATGGCTAAAGAGGAAAAGGCTGCTGTTACGAGCGATTTGCAAATACGTTATCTACGTCCTGGTAAAGGTCAGAAGCTAAAGTCAGTTGCTAAACTGATTCATCGAGGTGGACTAATGGCCGTAATGGAGGGGTCTGTCTATGACGATCAGGATCGGTTAATTGCGCATGGTACTGGAACCTTTGTCATAATTGACCGCGGAAGAATCTAGCTTATTCAAATAGAAAGTCCAGAATAAAAGATATAGATATGAAGAAAGATGAACAGATACAAGAGTGAGGAGAATTAGCCATGCTAGAAATTGCAAAAGAGGCAGCACTTACAGCGGGAGCTTATTTAAAGCAACGTTTTTCACAACAATTGTTCCCTGAATTGGAATCGCACAATGATGTCAAGCTAGTAGAAGATAGAGAGAGTGAAAGCCGCATTATTGAAGTAATTCACCGCCACTTTCCCGATCATTCTATTTACTCTGAAGAAATCGGTACGATTAGCCGAGGTGACGAGTATTTATGGGTGATTGATCCAATGGACGGAACCAATAATTTCTTTGTGGGACATCCTTATTTTTCTGTTTCGATTGCGCTAGAGCACCGTGGAGAGCTGTTAGTAGGAGTGGTATACAACCCGATAGCTAACCAATTATTTTGGGCAGAGAAGGGCAAAGGAGCCTATTTAAATGGCACCCCAATGCATGTCAGTAATAAAAATGTACTCGCCCGTGCGACAGGTTCTTACGTACGAGGTAGAGAGGCATTGACAAAAGAGCAAGAAATAGAGACCACTAGAGATTTGTTCCTACACACGAAACGTTTAATGAGAAATTATTCTCCTGCGCTAGATTTTTGTTTGTTGGCAAATGGCTGGCTTGATTACATTGTAATGGAAAAAACCAACATGATGGATGTGGCGGCTGGCGTCTTAATTGCACAAGAGGCAGGGGCGAAAATGACTGGTTGGTGTGCAGAAGCATTTACATATGAAGCTTATCATCCCGAATTACTGGTTAGCATGATTGTAAGTGGGGGAGCGCTGCAAGATGAGCTATGCAATATGATGCGAGATTATTGTTAGCTATTTTTTTCTTGAAAAGATTGCCAAAACCCCTAATTTCTGATTACAATACGGAAGGAATTCTTCCACAAAGTAAGGGGGAGAGCTATGCCAAGATATAAGCGTGTACTGGTCAAATTAAGTGGTGGTGCTGTAGCTGGAGGCAAAGGATTTGGTTTTGATCCAGATAGGCTGACACACATTGCGGATGAAGTAGAGGCACTGTTACGGTTAGGCGTGGAGGTAGCTATCGTCATTGGTGGTGGCAATATTTTTAGAGGGAATATGGCCAATGAATGGGGGATTGGCCGTGTGGAAGCGGATAATATCGGCACCATGGCAACGGTTATTAACAGTCTTATGCTCAGAGGTGTGCTGAACAACAGAACTGATCATGAGGTACGTGTGATGACTGCTAATCCAATTAATTCAGTTGCCGAGCCATATATTCGTCTGCGAGCGATGCATCATTTAGAGAAAGGACATGTCATTATCTTTGCTGGCGGAAATGGTCAGCCTTATGTCACAACAGATTATCCTGCCGTACAGCGCGCTTTAGAAATGGAAGCTGATGCGATCCTTGTTGCCAAGCATGGGGTAGATGGTGTACTCAATGGAGACCCGCGCATTTTGGCAAAAACAAAGCTGTATGAATCGCTTTCCTATGATGATGTGATTCGTCAGGGATTGAAGGTAATGGATCAATCTGCCATCATTTTGGCCCGTGACTATGCTTTGCCTATCCATGTTTTTAATTTTGATAAGAAGCATGTCATGAAGCGGATTTGTGAAGGTGAGAATCTAGGAACACTGGTTTCGGATCAGGTTGGTACTGTACTTTCATCTCATTAAAAAGGAAAGACGGGCTTTTTGCCGAATCTTTCTTTATAAAGGAAAGAAGAACCTCCTGTACATAGCGGGAGGTTTTCCTACACTCACTTATAATGATTCGGTTATTTATTATAAGTAAGAAAACTTTGAATCATCTGCAAAAAATACAGCGCTTACAACCAGAAAAGGTAGAGGGGAGAATAACATGATTTTGAATCAAACAGGAGTACGAATTGAACAGCAGCTCCAATTTTTAAGAGAAATTGATCAAATGAAGCATATCTACCGACAGACCTTACTTTTGAATGGCTCTAGGCGTGAAAATGATGCTGAGCATTCATGGCATGTAGCGATGTTAGCAATGGTTTTGCAAGAGCATGCTAGTGGTACTGAGGTGGATTTGTTACGAGTGATAAAAATGCTGTTACTGCATGATATTGTAGAGATTGATGCGGGAGATACATATGTGTACGATGATCGGGGATATCTTGACAAAGAGGCACGAGAGAGGGCTGCTGCTGATAGAATCTATGCCTTATTACCTGACGATCAGGAGGTAGAGTTTAAGGGCTTGTGGGAAGAATTTGAACAAAGAATTACTCCGGAGGCCCGATTTGCTGTTGCTCTCGATCGGTTTCAACCCTTGTTATTTAATTATTACACAGAAGGAGCCACCTGGAAAACCAATCATATTACAAGGGATCAGGTGATTAAGCGAGTGAAGCAACCGATTCAGGAGGGGTCTGAATCACTTTGGACATATGCTGAAGAGCTGATTAACAGTGCGGTAGAAAAGGGGTATCTACTGGCGTAATAGATCAAGAAAGACCGTAGAGGAATCGCTCTACGGTCTTTTCTTACATCAGATGTTTATTTTGTTTTTGTTTCAGGAGCTTTTGGTTTAGCCTCAGGAGCTTTTGGTTTAGCTTCGGCCGCTTTGTCTTTAGCTTCAGCTGCTTTTTCTTTTGCTTCTAGGGCTTCCATTTCAGCTTCAAATGCTTTCATTTCTTCTTGTTGTGCTTGTACTTCCTTAATGATCTTATGGAAGAAGCCTTTTTCATCAAAGTTTTTGATGGCTTCTTTATCTTTCGCTAGATCAGCAAAATTAACCACGTCGTTTTTACTAGGAACTACGAATGGTGTTGCTTTGCCAAAGTTCCATTGGTAGCTATCGCCAATGAAGCCAAATGTAATTGGAGTTGCATCTTTCGCTGTAGCTTTTGGATCTTTCATAGTAACATCAATTGTTACAGTAGAACGTACTGGCAATTTATCCTTATCGATCCAGTAGTCTAATTTCAGCTTCAGGTTTTGTAGCCCGCCTTCTGTTTTAGCTAGCTCTACTAGCTTTTCAGGGCTGTTTTCTTTTTCAAAATCAGCAATGCCTACTTTTGCAGCAGCGATCATTAAGTCTACTTGATCAGTGGCATTTTTACGATATTCTTCGTCTTTTAGAAGAGTTTTCTTCGCTTCAATAGCTTTATCTGAGAACTTGGTAGCCATTGTGGTCAAATCAATAGCAAAAGAGCGAACCTCTGGATTAACTGTTGCATCTTTGGCAATGTAGTAAGCAAGTTCAATCAGATTTTTCGTATCTAGCTCAATGATCAGGTGGGTTGCTTTTAATTCCTCGCCGTTTGGTAATTTAACCGTTTCTTCGCCTTTGTTTTGTACAGAGGAACCTTTAAAGTCGAAGCCCTTGATATATCTGTTAGCGAATTTCATGGAGAGGTTGTTTACATCTTCGCTGAATTTTTTCACAAGCTCCGGATCTATGTTAGTTGTTTCAGTCAATTGCATATCTTGTGCATATTTCAAATATTTCTTATCGATAGGGGATTTCACATAGATATCTTGTTTATCTACGATCATTTCAATCGATGCTTTGTCTTTACCTTCCCATACTTTGTGGTCGCGTAAAGCTTTATCGTTGTTGAGAGACATGGTTAGTTTAGAACTTGCAGTGTCGCCTTTCACACCTTCAAACGAAATACCTTCTTTTACGCTTTCTAGAATTCCAACTTGTTCATCTGTTAACGCCTTTTCTTTTTTCAAAACTTCATCAAAATTCCCAGTTAGTTTAAAGGAACCAGCAAGGTTGTAGCTTCCTTTTTCCATACTATTTACGGTTGCATCTCGAAGTAGTGTCCCATCGGTTGAGCATCCTGTCATTACTAAAACAGATGATGCCAATACAGCAGCCCCTACAGTTGTTTTTTTCATAAAAAAAGCACCTCTTTTCAAATTGGGTAGTCATGGATGAATATTCTAGGTTGTAAAATAATTTCCTTCAAAAGGTTATACGCATGAGAATGCAGATGGTTTCGAATTTTGTTCAAAAAATTGAATTGACGCCTCTGTTTGCCCTTTTCGTGATAAAATGGATGACGTACCCTTCTGTGCAACAATAGGAAGCAGAAGGACGAGGAGTAAAAGTAAATTCCTCAATATCGCTTCTCTGAAGTTTATCGGGAAAAGCAGCCAGTGACACAGTGAAAAAGACAGAAAAGCCAGCTTTTCTAAATTAACAGAGGAAGAGAGGACTAGTAGAGATGGCTAGTTTGTTTGAACGTTTAAAGAAATTTTGGCAAGAAATGATGGAAGTAGAGGTAGAAGTACATGAGCAGGATGATAATCGGGAAGCTAAACACGTTCCTATAGATGAAGAGCAACCGATAGAATTTGTTAGCCGTCAACCGAGGCAGACTTCTTCTACGAGGGCACGTACCAAAAATATTTACCCAAGGAATCATAACGAGCAGGAATTAAACGAGTTCATGGAAAGAACGCGTCCCCGATTTTTCCGATTTCCTGTCGTGCCGGACAGTGAGTTTGAAAAGCAGAGGAAAACGAAAAGGCGCTTAACTGATATTGCTTCGGATAAGATGCCATCCCAGTATCAGCGTAATCAGGGTCAAAGTGAGCAGGGGCTATGGGATTCCAGAGAAAGCAGGAACAATACAGATTATGCTTTTACACAACAGGAACGAATTGCGTCGGAATCAGAAGGCCGCCAGAGATGGAAAGCGGGTTCTTTAGAACAGCCTGTTACAGATAGATACGCTCAACGAGGACAAAAGGAATCCGATTCACGCTACAGTAGACATTCCTCTCATGCTACTTATCAGGAAGAGCATGTGCCTAGCTCAACCTCAGGCGATAGTTACAATCAATCTGAGCCGTATAGCTTTAAAAAGCCTTTTGCACCTACAGAGCTGTTCTCACCGATCTATGGGAAAATTAAAGAAGGAGATAACACGGTTAAAAAGGAACAAATTCGACAAGCCCGAATTAACGAGGACGGACAGATTGTGATTGTAACGGTGGATGAACCGGTTCGGGAAGCAGAACACGAGGAGTATGAAAAGCCAGAAGTTGATTCTTTAAGAGAACAGGCTGCTGCTTTGGCAGCTCAACGATTGCAAGCAGCAAGGCAAGGTAAAACGTCTGAGCTAAGCGTACAAGAGAAAGTATATCGTTCAGAACTGGAAGCAGCAGATATTAGTAAACCAGAGGCAGTGGAACAAGCTGAATCAGAAGTATCAGAGGTGGTCCAGCCAAAGGCAGTTTTTGAACAAGCAGAACCGGAAATGTCAAAGGCTGTTGAACCAGAGGCGGTGGAACAAGCTGAATCAGAAGTACCAGGGGCGGTCAAGCCAGAGGCAGTTTTTGAGCGAGCAGAACCGGAAAGGTCAGAGGCTGTTGAACCAGAGGCAGTGGAACAAGCAGAACCAGAAGTATCAGAGGCAGTTAAACCAGAAATAACGGCCTATGAGCAGTCGGATACGCCAGCAGTTTCTAGTGGGCTAGTAGATTTTGAGCAACAGGAGCTAAAAAATGTTGTTTCCGTTCAACATGAAATGAGTGGGGCAGTTCATGCAAGGGATGTAATGCTCAAACAGGAGCATGTACACAACCTTTCCATCTCGGATGAGAAGAATACGGTAGAGGAAAAGCAACCAGTTTTACCTATTCCCTTTTCCTATGTAGCAGCAAAAGAGGATAGTATCACTGATGAGGTTCATATAGACCGAGTAGAACAGGTACAAACAGTGGAGGAGCCGAAGACAACAGCGATATCTACTGTTCAACCAGAAGCGCCTGTTTTTCCAGCAGTACAACCAACAGAGTCTGAGCTAGTAGGAGAAGCATCCCTAAAGATATCGCCTAATGCTTCTCAAAATCATTCGGAAAAGCTGACATCTAGAGAAGATTTGCCCGAAGAACGACCCATGTATGAATTTCCATCGACCTCGCTATTAACGCCTACTCAGGCTTTAACCGAGGATGATTACGAACATACATTGGATCAAAAGAATCTACTAGAGGAAACGCTAAGTAACTTTAACGTAAATGCAAATATAGTGAATATAGTTAAAGGTCCGTCAGTAACACGCTTTGAGTTACAACCGGCACCTGGGGTTAAAGTCAATAAAATTACTGGTCTTTCGGATGATATTAAATTAAATTTGGCTGCTAAGGATATTCGGATAGAAGCTCCTATTCCTGGACGAAATGCGGTCGGCATAGAGGTTCCAAATAACAAAAGCGAGCCGATCTTTATCCGCCGTATACTGGAATCAGACAAATTCAAGAACCATCCTTCGCCTCTTGCTATAGCGCTTGGAATGGATATTGGTGGGGAGCCGATCGTGGCTGATATTAAAAAAATGCCACACGGTTTGGTGGCAGGGTCTACTGGATCAGGGAAAAGTGTTTGTATCAATTCGATTATTATTAGTTTGCTATTTAAGTCCACACCAGAACAAGTACGATTGTTGCTGATTGACCCGAAAATGGTGGAATTGGCACCCTATAATAATCTACCGCATTTGGTTACTCCTGTTGTTACAGATGCTAAACAAGCAACTGCGTCTCTTAAATGGGCTGTAGAAGAGATGGAAAAACGGTATGCCCTGTTTGTTGAGGCTGGTGTTCGGGATATTGAACGCTACAACCAAACGACAGATGATCAATTACCGTATATTGTCATTATAATAGATGAGCTAGCCGATTTGATGATGGTCTCTCCGCAGGATGTTGAGGACTGTATCATCCGTATTGCTCAAAAGGCGCGAGCTTGCGGTATTCATTTATTGCTTGCTACGCAGCGACCATCTGTAGATATCATCACTGGGAATATCAAGGCTAACGTTCCTACACGTCTTGCGTTTGCTGTGTTCTCGCAAATTGATTCCCGGACGATTTTGGATCAAAGTGGAGCAGAAAGATTACTTGGAAGAGGGGACATGCTCTTTTTAGAAAGCGGAGCGCCTCCGATTCGTTTACAAGGAAATTATGTCAATGATGACGAAATTGATGCAGTGACATCTGTAATCAAGAAACAACGCAAGCCGGAATATATTTTTACTAGGGAAGAATTAGAGGCTCAGGTCTCATCCATTGAGATGGGAGATGACCCATTATTCCATGAAGCACTTGTATTTGTAGCCGAACAAGGGCAGGCATCGGCATCAAGCTTACAGCGCAGATTCCGTATCGGATACAATCGTGCCGCCCGCTTAATTGAAATGATGGAGGCTAGCGGTTACGTTGCAGGACAAAATGGAGGGAAGCCCCGTACAGTGCTAATTACGGCAGAGGATGCCCAAGCGTTAGGGGAAGGAAGTAATTTATTTTAGTGGTTCATAAAAAAGCGGCCAACTATTAGGAGGTTGTAAAATGGAAGTGAATCATGATCAAAAGTCGTACCAGCTTGTTACCGATGAGCTGGCGCTATTTAATGAAGAGTACTATCTTTCTGTATGGCGTATCTCGATTCCTACAACTCAAGACGTGACAACCTCTGAACGATTTAACACACTGTTTGCTTTTGAAAATCCTGATATCGAGCTCTCTGTAGATGTATCGGAGGAAGCGAAGGGAATCTGGTACTATCAACTGCTGGTCCCAGCCATGCTGACAACTCCCGATGCCGCTATGAGACGCATGGAAAAAGGAACAAAAGCTCTATCTGAATATCTAACGCAGCACAACATGCTAACTGAGTATGAGGTTTTACAAAGACAGGAAATATTTCATTACCTCAAACGCTACAATCCAGGTGTAATCATGGAGGTACAGTAAACAAGAGAATGCTTCAAAGGTATCCAACAGTGATCTGCTTCCAAGGAAGGGATCACTGTTTTTTTGGAAGGGAAAATTAGTTACAGCGGCCAATAAATCAGGTATACTTATTAAAAATAGAACATGGTTTCACTAGATGGAACGACCGTGAGAAGGAAGGGAATAGTCATGGAAGAACCCAAGGCAACCGTTCGTAGCGTAGAAAGGGCTTTAGATGTCCTTCTTTGTTTTACGGATGCAACGGAATTAGGATTAAGTGAAATCGCTGCTCGGATTGGTTTGCATAAAAGTACTGTACATCGGTTGTTGGCCGCACTTGAAAGCAAGGGATTTTTACAACGCAATGTTCAAACGGAAAAGTACCGTTTGGGATTTCGTGTGTGGGAGTTATCAGCTAATTTGACCCGGGAGGATGATCCGGCAGTCATTTTATTGCCAGAGATGGAAAAATTGCGCGACCTATTAGGAGAAACGGTGAGCCTGTATGTCATAGACGGGCTTGAGCGCATTCGCATTCAGGCAGTGCAAAGCAATCAACCGATTAGAAGAGTAGCTCCCGTGGGGGCTAAAATGTCGTTGGCGGTAGGAGCTTCCAGTAAGGTACTGGTGGCTTTTGCGGATCAAATGCTACTGCAAGAACTATTGACGTCTCCAAATTGGCCTGATTCGGTAGAGAAGCCTCAATATCAAGAACAGCTAAAACTGATTAAGCAAGTCGGATTTGCCACCAGTAGTGAAGAACGAGAGGTAGGAGCGGCAGCGGTGTCTGCCCCCATTTATGACAAACAGGGAAAGGTATTTGCTGCTTTATCTGTTTCTGGCCCATCAAGCCGATTAACGGAAGAGAAGATGAAGGAAATTGCGGCTCCCATCATGCATGCAGCCTTTCGGATGGGGAAAATGCTTATGTAGGCATCAAAAAGACTCGAGTTTAGTAGCTCGAGTCTTTCTTATTAGTTGAAGACAGAAAAAGTACAGGATTATCGCTTTTTAGGAGCATCACGCAGCGATTTGTTTATTTGTTTCCAGCGATTCTTTTCCGCCGCTTGAGCCTGTCTGTTTTCTTTACGTGCTAGAAAGGCTAGCTCACGCTGTAGCTTTACATAGTTTTGATAGCGCTTGTCTGTGAGCGTTCCTTCCTCCAATGCAGCTTTAATAGCGCATCCCGGTTCAGTTGTATGCCTGCAATCGTAGAAGCGGCAGCGTTCTGCCAATTCCTCTATATCTTTAAAGGTATCTGCTAAGCCTTCATTGGAATCCCAAAGCTGGAGCTCGCGCATTCCTGGAGTATCAATCATGAGGCCCCCAGATGGCAACAAGAATAACTCGCGATGGGTGGTCGTATGCTTTCCTCGGTCATCACCGCTGCGGACTTCCTGTACAATCTGAAGCTGTTCCTTGCTTAATGCATTGACTAGCGAGGATTTTCCAACCCCAGATGATCCAAGTAAGGCAACGGTCTGCCCAGTTTGAACATAGGGGAGAAGCTGCTCCAATCCCTGATGAGCGAAAGTGCTAATCGCATAAATCGGTACTCCCAATGCTATCGATTCCACTTCAGCGATCTTGCTTTCAATATCCTCACATAAATCAGCTTTGCTAAGTACAATCACAGGATTAGCGCCAGATTCCCATGTGACCAGCAGATAACGCTCAATACGACGAAGGTTAAAATCTAAATTAAGAGCATTAACTAAAAACACAGTATTTACGTTGGCTGCAACGATCTGTTCTTCGAGAGCATTGCCAGCCGCTTTACGTGAAAACTTACTTTGCCGTGGTAAAATAGCATGAATCGTAGCTTTTTGCTCTTCCCAGCGAGGCTGCATGACGACCCAATCGCCTATTGCTGGATAATCTTCTCGATCAAAAGCCTGATATCGCATTTTTCCACTAATTTCAGCCAGTAGCTCGCCGCCTTCAGTCATGACGCGATAGATACGTTTATGCTCTAAGGTAACTCGGCCTACAATATATGTAGGATCAGAATATGCTGCAAAATGTTGTTCAAAGTTTTGATTCCAGCCTAATGTTTTGAGATCCAAAGTAGGACTCCTCCTCTAATCATGTATAAAGCTTTAGACATGACCACAGAAGAATCCGGTTTTAGGAAATATGCCCATGTTAACAGGATTCTCTGCGATCCTCACCAACAATTTGATTTTTGACAATGCTATTTCTCATAGTACACATCTCCTTTCTGGTAAAAGCAGTTTGTTTCCAACAACAGTTTACTACATTTTTCTTATAAAGGAAAAAGGAAGTTATGCCTTTTTTCAGAAAGTTATTTGAGCTTTTTTACTCCGTGGCATGAAGCAGTCAGAAATTGATGTTACAAAACTTTTGTTTCATGAAACCTTTGTATAAAAAAATCCCCCGCTAATCAGCAGGGGATGTAACAACTCTCAAGTATTATTTGCTTTCGTCAAATAATTGGCGAAGAACTGTTTGAAGGATACCACCATTTCGATAGTAGTCGATATCAACTGTGCTATCTAGACGAGCGATAGTTTCGAATTCAAATGTAGAGCCATCTTCGCGAGTACCTACAACCTTCAAGATCTGGCTTGGTTGAACTTGATCACTCAGGCCAAGAATATCGAAGGTTTCGCGTCCTGTTAATCCTAATGTATGCCAGTTAGTACCTTCCAGGAATTGAAGCGGAAGTACGCCCATGCCTACCAGGTTAGAGCGGTGAATACGCTCAAAGCTCTCAGCAATAACGGCTTTGACACCTAATAGGAATGTACCTTTTGCTGCCCAGTCACGGGAGCTGCCAGTACCGTATTCCTTTCCAGCAATAACGACTAGGTTTTTGGTGTCAGCTTGATACTTCATAGATGCATCATAGATTGACATCACTTCATCGGTAGGAAGATACTTCGTTACTCCACCTTCAGTACCTGGAGCCACTTGGTTACGAATACGGATATTGGCAAACGTACCACGCATCATAACGTCATGAGACCCACGACGAGCGCCATAGGAGTTGAAGTCTTTTCGTTCTACACCGTTTGCTTGCAGATAAACACCAGCAGGGCTAGTAGGTGTGATGTTACCAGCTGGAGAGATGTGGTCGGTTGTTACGGAATCACCAAGGAGTGCTAGGACGTTAGCGCCTTTGATTTCTCCAATATGACCAGCTTCTTTTTCCAGATTTTTAAAGAATGGTGGCTCTTGAATGTAGGTAGACTTGCTATCCCACTCATACAGATCTCCAGTTGGAGCATCAATTTTGTTCCAGCGTTCATTTGCTGTAAATACATGCTCATATTCAGCACGGAACAGGTCTGGATTCGTCGCTTTTTTCATCGCTTCATCCAGTTCAGATGGAGTTGGCCAGATATCCTTTAGATATACAGGCTTACCATCGTTACCAATACCGATAGGCTCTGTAGTTAAATCGATATTTACTGTACCGGCTAATGCATAGGCGATAACCAATGGAGGTGATGCTAAGTAGTTCGCTTTTACCTGCGCATGGATACGGCCCTCGAAGTTACGGTTACCAGATAGTACAGCCGCTACTGTCAGATCATTGTCAGCAATAGCCTGACTGGTCTCTGTAGGCAATGGACCGGAGTTACCAATGCAAGTAGTACAACCAAAGCCGACAATATTAAAGCCAATTTTATTTAAAGAATCGATTAGTCCTGCATCTTCTAAGTATTGAGCTGCTACGCGAGAACCTGGTGCCAAGGAGCTCTTAACGAAAGCAGGTTTGGTTAATCCGCGTTCTACCGCTTTTTTCGCTACGATTCCTGCGGCCAGCATTACGCTAGGATTAGACGTATTTGTACAGGAAGTAATCGCAGCGATCACCACGGAACCTGTTTTCAGCTCAGCTTTTTCCCCATTCGCATAGGTAACGTTAGCAGAGGTGTTGATTTTCTCTTCACTTAGTCCAAACCCGCCTTTTTCAATTGGAGTGCGGATGCTGGAGTTAAAGGATTCTTTCATACTCGTAAGTTCAATGCGATCTTGTGGACGTTTTGGTCCTGCAAGGCTTGGTACTACTGTAGATAAGTCAAGGGAGAGCGTTTCAGAATATACAGGCTCTTCTGTGTCATCTGTGCGGAACAAGCCCTGAGCTTTGGTATAGGTTTCAACTAGATTGATTAGCTCTTCACTGCGACCTGTTTGACGCATATAGTCTAGTGTCAGGTGATCCACCGGGAAGAAGCCCATTGTTGCACCGTACTCTGGAGCCATATTGGCAACGGTTGCACGGTCAGCAAGAGAAATATTAGATAGACCAGAACCGTAGAATTCAACGAACTTGCCTACAACGCCTTTTTTACGAAGCATTTGCGTGATGGTAAGAGCTAGATCTGTTGCGGTAGATCCTTCTTTTAAAGTACCAGTCAATTTAAAGCCAACGACCTCAGGAGTAACGAAGTAAAGCGGTTGTCCAAGCATACCAGCTTCTGCCTCGATACCACCGACACCCCAGCCAAGCACGCCTAATCCATTGATCATGGTAGTATGGGAATCCGTTCCTACCAAGGAATCTGGATAAGCAAATGTTTCACCATTCACTTCACGATTAGCCACTACAGATGCTAAGTACTCAAGATTAACCTGATGAACGATACCTGTAGCTGGTGGCACGACACGGAAATTATCAAATGCCGTTTGGGCCCAACGTAGGAAGCGATATCGCTCCTCATTGCGTTCAAATTCTAAATCCATGTTCGTTGCCAAAGAATTAGCTGAACCGAATGAGTCAACCATAACGGAGTGGTCAATTACCAAATCCACTGGGACAAGTGGGTTGATACGACGCGGATCTCCGCCGTTATTCTTCATTGCCACTCGCATAGCAGCCAAGTCTACAACCGCAGGTACACCGGTAAAGTCTTGAAGAACGATACGAGCAGGCATTAATGGAACCTCTTGATTACTGTCACGGCCCTTCGTCCAGTTTGCGAGAGATGTAACATGCTCCTTAGTTATTGCACGATTATCAAATTGGCGAACAGCTGCTTCCAACAAGATTTTAATGGAGAAAGGTAATTTAGATACCTCACCGATTCCTTGCTCTTCCAAACCTTGCAAACGATAGTACTTATAGGTTTTGTCACCTACTTGCATGGACGATTTTACTTTGTAATCATCTTGAAAAGCCAAAAGAATAACCCCCTTCGAGCAAATAAATTCAACTGTTACATAATTCCTTACCCGTTCGTTTCACTAGATGAAACCACGTTTCGTTTCCGTTGCAAATTTATTATACTCGAAAGCTTGTTACTCTTCCACCCTATTTTCACAAAATAGTAACAAAATTACCTAATTACCGATAAATTTGGCGAATAAGCTACGTGCAGTGGCGATATCGTCGGTATTTTGAACGAGCACACGTCCGTCTGGAAAGATTACTAAAGTGTAGGGATCGATGTAAAACCGCAATAAGAAACGATTCTGTTCCACAGTTCCAAGTGGAGCGAGTCGTTTTGCTAGTTGAGACAAATCAAGCGTAATTGCTTCACGAGGGCTTAGTTGTACCGTATCTCGACCACATAAGGCTGTAGCTAGTTCATCATCAGGGCTAGTCTCCAGAAACTCAAATTGTCGTTGTCCACAAGTAGGGCAGTCCGGACGCTTCGCTTTGAGAACTTTAATTTGCTGGTGGGTATTATTCCATAAATCGAAATGCTCCAGATGAGGATTGTAGGCATTTGTTGCCTGTAAAAGGATTTTAAAAGCTTCTGTCGCCTGATAAGAGGCAACCACATGTATGATTGGGCCAATTACGCCGGCTGTATCACATGTGGCGGTTGTGCCTGGCTTCGGTGCTTCGGGAAATAGACAACGTAGGCAGGGGGTTTCACCAGGACGAATAGCAGTATATGTTCCAGTTGCGCTAACAGCTCCGCCATAAATCCACGGGATATTATGTTTAACCGCTACATCATTAATAAGATATCGCACCTGAAAGTTATCGGTAGCGTCTAAAATAAGATCAACATCTGATAAATATTTTTCGGCATGAAAAGCAGTAACATCCGCTACGATAGGCTCCAATGCTACATCTGAATTTATTTTAGATAATTTCTCATAGGCGGCTATCGCTTTTGGCAAATGCTGTCTCGCATCTTCCTCGTCATATAGCATTTGACGTTGTAAATTGCTTGGTTCTACAAAATCTCGATCTATAAACCGTACAAACCCGACGCCAGCACGAACGAGATGGTTGGAGAGCACTGTTCCCAGCGCTCCCATCCCAACAATGGCAACACGACTGTTGCGCAAACGTTCTTGTCCAGCCACTCCGATCGGGGCGAATAAAATTTGTCTCGAATATCTGTTCTCATTCATGACTTCTATGCTCACTCCATCCTAACAATCAGAAATACACTACTTTTTCTCACTATCCAAGTCAGCGGTTGGATTCCAAGGCCCTAGCTGATGCCCTTTCCACTCGTTTCCATCCTCCCATATTTCCTTTTTCCATATCGGGACGATTTGTTTTAAACGCTCAATCGCATAGCGACCAGCTTCAAAGGAATCATTACGGTGTGGGGAGGAGACGGCAATGACTACTGCGATTTCTTCAATTTGAAGATCGCCAATTCGATGGTGGATGGCTACACGTATATTTTCCCAGCGCTCATGAATTTCTGCCTCGACCTGTTTAAGCTTTTCGATGGCCATGGGAATATAGGCTTCATATGAGAGGTAGACAGTACGCTGACCTTGCGTCATTTCACGTACTGTGCCGATAAAGGTTAAAATAGCTCCGCAGTTACGGTGAGAAACTAGTTTGATTAACGGTTCTACCGAGAGAGGGGCTTCTGTTATCGCAAAACGTGGCTCTTCGCCTCCGCTGACAGGAGGGAGAATAGCTACTTCGTCGTTTTCCTTTATAATAGTATGGTGATCTGCGTACTCTTGATTGACTGATACAAAGCAACTGGATAGCAGTTCCTTCAAAGCCGGATATTCATGTGGCAGCTTATCGAGTAAATCTTGTACGGTACTAGAATCAGGTAATTCGATCTGTATGCTATTTTGTCCGGCGCGTTCTGCTAAACCGGCGAATAATAATAGGGTAACCTGCATGTTATTGGCCTCTTTTCTTTCGTTCTGCTTACTATTTTCCGTTTCTCTCTTGAACATACCATATCACTATGGCGAAATGAAGGGCGGAAGCTAAGTCATGAAACAATCGATCCCTTCTTTTAACGGAAAAAGACAAAGAAGGCGAACCGTGGAAGAGAGTAGTAGGAAGATTTACTTATTTGATTAGTCAAATCGAATACATTAGCATAGAATCAAAACAGAGATAGTACGTTTGTAAAAAAGGAGAAATCATTTATGTCTACACACGATCAGCTTACACATTTTAACGAACAAAACAGGGCGCGCATGGTAGATATCTCAGATAAAGATGTTACGAAACGTGAGGCGGTTGCTAGAAGCCGTGTTGTGATGAAGCCGGAGACCTTGCTACGCGTAAAAGAAGGGAAAATCAGCAAAGGGGATGTACTGGCTGTAGCACAAGTAGCGGGCATTATGGCAGCAAAAAAAACCTCAGATATGATACCAATGTGCCATCCTTTAGCCCTAACCGGCGTAGATGTTACATATGAATTTGAAGGGGAGGATACGATCGGGGTATGGGTTAAAGTGAAAACAACAGGGAAAACAGGAGTAGAAATGGAAGCACTGACGGCTGCGAGTGCTGTAACACTCACGATCTACGATATGTGTAAGGCAATGGATAAGGAAATGGTTATTGGTCCTACCTATCTGGTTAAAAAAACGGGTGGCAAGAGTGGAGACTATGAGCGGGTAGAGGGATAGATGCGCATCATGCAGAGAGAGTAGCCAGCGTTTCATTATGGATTCATCTATAAAAGGAGCCACCTTTTCTAGTAGTAGAGAAGGTGGCTGATTTATGATTAGTCTGTATCCTTTAGCAGTTGCCCCGTTTTTGCATCAATGGTATGGCGGGCGATATTTATTGGTCAAG
>ENA-UOTW01000017-UOTW01000017.1-synthetic-metagenome-genome-assembly--contig:-NODE-17-length-74812-cov-38.239496_pt1 | contig 74812 bp, 64 predicted proteins | sample MGYA00238141_ERZ746978 | MGnify/ENA primary metagenome ERZ746978 (study PRJEB28755, sample SAMN02352454) | synthetic metagenome | study: EMG produced TPA metagenomics assembly of the Artificial... | reverse complement strand
TTTGTTAGTGGGCATCACTATGAAACAGAAGTGACGTACGAGTGTTATTCGTCTTCAATTCGTGACGGTGGCGTGCGTTGTAAAGAAATTGATGTTTCTGATAGCTTGAAGTGGGATTTAATCGAGCTAACTGATGTTACGGAAGCACAAGTAAAACACTATTTCAATTGTACGAAAGGGCTAAAATATGATTGGTGGGGTGCTTTGGGGATCGTTTTGGGAATTAAACAAAAGCGCAGTAAGTTCTTCTGTTCTGAATGGTGCTTTAATGTGATTAAAGGCAGTCATGATGGTTGGCGTTTCAGCCCAAATGCATTATCAGCAATATTTAAAAAGGGGTAAAAATGGAAAAAGGACAAAAAGTTAAACTACGAAATGGAAATGATGCAGAAATCGTGTTTATTAGCGATTTCGGCAAATTACTCGTTGTTGAGTATATTGATGACGAGTTACCTGCTGTTCACTGGCACAATAGTAATGGTTCATTCTATGCTGATTGCGAGAGTGCGCTAGATATTGTTTGATGTCAGCTAGAAGTGGCGATACAGCGAGCATTCGCACTGCTCACTGTATCAGCTACGCAGAGATATCCTGCATATAGCCATGTGCCACAACGTCTAGCTAGACCGTGGCATTTTAGCAAAACAATAAAAAACCGCTTAAAATGGGAAAAAATGATTTCTCACTTTAAGCGGTTGCGTTTCTCAAATTTCGCGGCTGGCTACAGCCGCAGAAATGCAAAGAATTTGTACTTTTTTACAGCACTAAGATTTGTATTAATATCAAGGATATAAAAAACAAAAATTGCACTTTCAAACTGACAACTTGACGGATAGCGCAATTTTATTTTGCGAGAAATCCCACAAATTTGATAAAAAGCACTTGATACTGTTTATTCATACAGTTAATATACACGACAAATTCTGATGATGATTTTATTGAGGATTCAAACATGGCAACAAAAGAAGAAAAAAATAAAGCACTGGCAGCAGCACTTGGGCAGATTGAAAAACAATTTGGTAAAGGCTCTATTATGAAATTGGGCGATACCCAAGCCTTGGATGTTGAAGCCGTGTCAACAGGCTCCTTAAGCCTCGACGTCGCACTTGGCATTGGCGGGTTACCAATGGGTCGTATTGTTGAAATTTTCGGGCCTGAATCTTCCGGTAAAACCACCTTAACCCTTTCTGTCATTGCACAAGCACAAAAAGAAGGCAAAACCTGTGCCTTTATTGACGCAGAACACGCATTAGATCCCATTTATGCCGCCAAACTGGGCGTCAATGTGAATGAACTGTTAGTTTCCCAACCTGATAACGGTGAACAAGCGCTCGAAATCTGCGATGCGTTGGTGCATTCAGGTGCAGTAGATGTGATCATTGTGGACTCAGTCGCAGCATTAACCCCGAAAGCGGAAATTGAAGGGGAAATGGGTGACTCACACATGGGCTTACAAGCACGTTTGATGTCACAAGCATTACGTAAACTCACTGGACAAATCAAAAACTCAAATTGCTTAGTGGTCTTTATTAACCAAATCCGTATGAAAATTGGTGTCATGTTCGGTAACCCAGAAACCACAACAGGGGGGAATGCACTGAAATTCTATGCCTCTGTACGTTTAGATATTCGCCGTACGGGTGCGATTAAAGAAGGTGAAGAAGTGATCGGTAACGAAACTCGTGTCAAAGTGGTGAAAAATAAAGTTGCGGCACCATTCCGTCAAGTAGATTTCCAAATTCTTTACGGTCAAGGTATTTCTAAAACAGGTGAGCTCATCGAGTTAGGCGTAAAACACAAATTAGTGGATAAAGCAGGTGCATGGTACGCTTACAATGGTGAAAAAATCGGTCAAGGTAAAGCTAACGCGATGAAATGGTTAGAAGAGCATCCTGAAGAAGCATTGGCTTTAGAAACGAAATTACGCAATGAGTTGCTCGCGAATCCAGAAAAAGTACTCGCGGCAGATATTGCAGAAAAAAATGAAAGCTCTACGGGCTTAGAAACGGATTATTAATCTGTTTTTAGCGGTTTAATCGAAAAAAGTGCGGTGAGTTTTAACAAAATTTCACCGCACTTTTTGCTGAGTGATATCTAAACATCGTAAAGAAGCAGGTAACCATCGTATGTCTTCTCCCGCATTAAATTATGTCGTTGGCTTATTAGCACGCCGTGAATACAGTGAGTTTGAACTTCGCTGTAAAATGCAAGAAAAAGGTTTTTCTGAACAAGAAATTGATGACACACTTGCCTTTTGCCAACAAAAAAACTGGCAAAATGATCGCCGTTTTACTGAAAACTATCTCACCTTTCGGGCACAGCGGGGTTATGGATTTGCCAGAATCAAACAAGAATTACAACAATTAAAAGGGATTCCCTCTGCACTTATCAGTGAAGCCGAACAAACATTGGCGCCAGATTGGCAGCACCATGCTTTAACCTTATTGAGAAAAAAATTCCCACAGTATGCCGAAATCACCGACTTAAAATTAAAACAAAAAGTCTGGCGTTATATGCTTTCACATGGTTTCAAGCCTGAGCAATTTGCACATTATATTGGGCATACAGAGTATGAAGAATAATCTCATCTCATCTCATCTCATCTCATCTCATCTCATCTCATCTCATCTCATCTCATCAAAATAAACCATATCGTTTCTAAAAAAATAGCCCTTCAATACTGAGTTTGCAGTATGAAGGGCTACGTAATCTAGCAATCAACAAGTTTATTTACTTTCTAAAAGCACCGGCGGTTCTTCGGGTTGAGAATGTGTAAGTGAAGAAACTGCCATCGTTTCTTTTAAACTTTCCTCACGCACTTGCTGCGCTAAGGCATTTTCCCCTACTTGTTCGAATACATAAGCCGCCATATTGACATCGGTTGCTTCAAGTTGTGCTTTATTGGCAACAACATGTTTGAACGCTTGGCTAGCTTGGGTAAAATCATTATTACGCACATACAAATACCCCAAGGCGCGATAAATACAGCAATGCTCACCTTCTATGGCTTTATTTGCTCTTTTCTCCATCAGTTTAATTAACTTACTATTATCTTCCGGTTGCAAACGTGCAATTTGCGTACACAACAAACGATTTTCTGGGCTTTGATCTTCCACTTTCTTCAAAGCTTCCAGTGTCAATTCATAAGCAGTTTCATGGTCATTGCAATCAATTAAACACTGAATTAATGCAATTTTAACTGAAAGATCATGACGACGTTTACGTGGCTGATCATTCCACCAAGTCAATAAGCCATCTACACCTTCTTCGTTCATTTTCTCATCTAATAAGCCATTTTCCACTTGACGTTGCAATTGGATAAAATCTTGCGCTGTATATAATCCCACACTTTCAATTTGGTCAAGTATCTTATCTAGAGCTAAATACGCTTTTGATTTTAAATAAATGTCGACTGCTAGCTTGAGTACTTCTTTATTACGGTTCGTCATCACTAACAAACTATCAACCGAACTTCGTGCAGCAGGTAATTTTCCTTGTTGCAATAGAATTCGCGTTCTCGCTAACTCAACCATTAAATTATCGGACCCGGCTAACTCCGTTGCTTCTAACAAATAACGGTTAGCGGAAAATTCATCACCACGTTGTTGTGCCGCTTCTGCGGCAGTAATGAAGTTCAAGATCGGCTCTTCCGAATGTTTCGCATTTTTCCCGATTAATTTCTCTGCTTTTGAATAATCGCCCTCATTCATGCGCATCAACCCTTCGAGGGTTTGTTTTTGTGCTTTGGCACGTTTACGACGAGAAAACCAATGATAAGTATCGCTACTTAAACGACAAAAACGCGTCACAATAACTTCAATTCCATAAATTACCGCCATGGCGATCACAAAAAACACTACCAACATCGTAATGGACATTTCAATATTGTAGCTGTTCGTTTCAATCAAGACATAGCCTTGTTTACCCGATAAATACGGTCCTGCAATTAAGCCTGCTAGTAACACCAGCATTAAAAATAGCACTCTAAACATAATCTATTTCCTCTACTGTTGTTCTGTCGTCGAAGCGTCACTCGAAGGAGCACTCTCTGTTGTTTCCTCAACTAACGCCTTATCCACGGAAAGTTCGATCTTTTTAACATCTTGTGAAGGGCGATCCAGTAGTTTATCCAACGCATTAAGACTTTGTAATTGAGTCGGCACATCCACATAAATAGATTGCTCCGCTAATTCATCTAGTGTTTTCAAGAAATTCTGCGCCACTTCAGAGTTAGTATCAAAATAACTTCTGATCCAAGATGCTACAGTTTCTAGTGATTGTTTATACAATTCATCTTGTTGACGTGGTACCGCCATAATGGCAATTTGCAAACGTAATCGGATATTTTCGCGTAAATAAATATCCTGATTCGGGGCTAATAACACCTTATCACTGGTATTTCTTGGTGTAATGCGAATAAAGTGATTTAAGAAAGAAGTCGCGCTTTTTTCTGCGTTTTCTTTCCAATCCTCTAACGAATCAGTAAGTTTTTCATTATTGTTCACTGCATCAAAATTCACATCTAATACAGTCAACTCATCAATGCTATTAGCCAGCTGTGATAAACGTTGCATGATCACATTCTGATCGACATTATTCACTGCAAGTAATTGTTTTAAATCATTATTGATCGCGGTCCGAACCGTGCTAACACGCGGATCTGACATTTTTTCCAAAGTTTCATCCGCAATCTTGAGTAAGGAAACACCGGTATCCACATCGTTATCTAAAACTAACTTGCGTAATGCATTATTGAGTAAGAAATCTGCTTCTGATAATAACCAATCATTCGGCTGTTGTTGTTTCGCGGCAGTACTCATGCGGTTTACTTGATTTTGCAATGCAGAAAGAGAATGGTCTTTGCCTGCAAGCTCTTTTTCTAACTGTTGTAATTTTTCTTCATTATCATGTATGGAACGCATTAATTGGGCAATTTGCTGACGCTCTTGCTCAAACGTCGGGAGGTCCACTTTTGCGGGTGAGATATTGGCTGTTTGCTGTTCAAGTGCGCTGAGTTTATGTTGAATTTGATCCACCTGTTGCAAACCAAAGTAATAGCCTGCCGCACCAAGACCAAGCGCAACTAACAGCGCCAGTAGCGCTAAACCACTGCCACCTTTTTTCACCACAACCGTTTCGGCGGTGTTTTTTGATTCAGCACGCGCTTGCTTAGCAGGTTCTTTTTTGACACTTTCTTTCATCTCATCTCGCATTTTGCCAGCATCCTTTTTCTCTGGCGCCTCGTTTTTCGCGCTTTCCGTCTGCGTAGCAGGCGCATCTTGTGCAACCGCCTGTTCTTTTGGATCTACCGTGACTTTTCCACTGGTCTTTTTCTTATCGACTGTACTCCCCTCATTTTTTGGTACAGTACTGTTTTCAGAAGAGGTTATTTTATTTTCAGCCATAATACCCATTTCCTTTATGATCATTAGAATTCAACACTAGTTAGTCCGCAAACAGCAATGTTTTTAATAAATGCACGTTATCTGCTCGCGGTGAAACCACCACATCACACCAACCCAATTGTTTGGCTAAATTGGCAATACGCTGACTTACCGTCACTAGCTGACAACTTTTTAGCCAATTATGTTCGCTTTCTGGAACAAAATCCACAAGATACTGCAAAATTTCTGCACTGCTAATCACAAGCCGATTAATTCCAGCACGCTTACAAATACTGATTTGCTCAGCATTATTGTAGGCAGTAGGTACACGCTGGTAACATTCGAGCGTCTCCACTTTGGCACCACGCAATTGCGCCTGTTCAGAAAAATACTCACGTCCCCCATTGCCGCGTAAAATTAAAATGTGCTTTTCTGACAAATCTTGCATGGCATCCAGTGCCAATAATCCCTCGCTACTTTCCTGTCGATAAGGATACAATACCGCACGTTCGATTTGACTGGCAAAAAATTCAGCACTGCGCTGTCCTACCGCAAAATAAGCTAAATCCGTTCGCCAAGAAAACCCTGTATTCTTTAACGTATCGACTGCATACTGAACAGCATGTTTTGAAACTGCAAAAACATAATCACCCGCTTTAAGTTGCGACAGTTTATTCGGCAAGTCATTCAATTCTCGTCCTGTTTCGATCGTAAAGAGCGGTAAATGGATTGCAAAAATCCCCGCTTGAATCAACATCTCTGTTAACTGTACGCCTCGCACATCAGGTCGAGTGACTAATACCGCCATTTTATTCTTCCCTTCCTTAGTTTGAATAAAGTGTTTGCAAGATTTTATCCGCACCTTGCTGTAAAAGTTTTTCTGCCACTTGAATACCTAATATTTCGGCATCCGCAACCGCACTTCGTCCTTCTGCACGAAGAATACGGGAACCGTCTATTTCGCCCACTAAAGCACGCAAAAAGAGCTGTCCCTCTTCGATAATCGCGTAACCTGCAATTGGCACCTGACATCCCCCTTGTAAATGCCGATTCATCGCACGTTCAGCCAATACACAAGCAGTCGTTTCTGGATCGGCTAAAGGGGCTAACAACAGCTCAATTTCTGCCTCTTGACGACATTCAATGCCAACAGCACCTTGCCCTGCGGCAGGCAAACATTGTGTGACATCAATCAAAGAGGTGATACGTTGTTGTTGCCCTAAACGTATAAGCCCCGCGGCAGCCAGAATAATCGCATCATAATCTCCGTTATCTAATTTTGCTAAGCGAGTCCCAACATTGCCACGTAGTGAATGAATGTGTAGATCAGGACGTAACTGCTTTAACTGGCATTGGCGACGTAAGCTAGAGGTGCCCACCACCGCACCAGCAGGTAATTCCATGAGAGTGCGGTATGAATTTGATACAAATGCATCACGCGGATCTTCACGTTCACAAATGGTGCTAAGCATTAATCCTGCTGGAAACTGCATAGGGACATCTTTCATCGAATGTACGGCAATATCAGCTTCTCCCTTTAATAAAGCTTGTTCTAACTCTTTCACAAAGAGTCCTTTTCCTCCAATTTTAGCCAGTGGCGTATCTAAAATCACATCCCCTTTTGTCACCATTGGGACAAGTTCGACCACTAATCCAGCATGGATTTTTTCTAAACAGGCTTTCACATAGTTCGCTTGCCACAATGCAAGCGGACTCTGACGCGTAGCGATTCTCAAGCTTTTTCTTGTCATCATCACAACCATTTTAGGTAGAATAATTTGCTCCTATCCTAACATTGTTGGGTTTAAATGTCAGTTTCCATTTAAATTTTTTGCTTTCAGTTATACCAAGTGTTAGAGTACTTAGGTGGAGCGAATCTCGTCATATCTGTGAGTGGAATAGCATTTGAATTACGATCTCTTTAGTGCCCAAAAGAAAGTGGAGTATTTAGATAAGCTACGTATTGAGCGCGCATTATCTGGTTCTTCTGGCGAATTTCAGCACGTTTTTCAGTTACTTACGTTGTTGTTACATATTAACCACCCGAATCTGCCCGGCTACGTTGCTGACGCGCCTGTAGGGATTGCTGACTTTGTTATTTCCCCCTACCAAAAACAATATCTGCTCACAACCGTGCCGAGCTTAGATGCTAATCAGTCACTGCTCCCGTCCTTCTCTTACCGTAGTACCAATGCCATTTTAGGTGTCTATGTGATGGGCAGTATTGCCTCTATTTCACAAACACCAAAATCGGATCTAGATACTTGGGTCTGCCATCGTGATGATTTAAGTACAAAAGAAAAAGAAGCCTTACAACGTAAGGCACATTTATTAAAAAATTGGGCGAAACAATTCAACATTGAAATCAATTTTTATTTAATGGATCAAAAGCGGTTCCGTTGTTTCCGTTATGCGGAACCGTTAACGGCAGAAAACTGCGGTTCAGCTCAGTATATGTTACTGTTGGACGAATTCTATCGATCTGCGATTCGCTTAGCAGGCAAACCATTACTCTGGCTACATTTATTGATCGAACAAGAAGAAAATTATGAAAGTGAAGTCGAGCGGTTAGTCCGTACCCAACAAATTTGTCTTGATGATTGGGTTGATTTTGGTGGTTTGGGGCAACTTTCCGCCAATGAGTATTTTGGTGCAAGTTTATGGCAACTGTACAAGGGGATCGATGCGCCTTATAAATCGGTCATCAAAATCTTATTGTTAGAAACCTATTCATCGGAATACCCCAATACCTATTTAATTGCGCGCCAATTTAAAGAAGAATTATTAACAGGTAAGTTCAACCCAAGCCATCATTTTGATCCCTATTTAGCCATGTTGCAACGAGCGACACGCTACCTCACGAAACACAATGAATTAAAACGTTTAGGTTTTGTTCGCCGCAGTGTTTACTTAAAAGCAACTGAAGGCATGTGTTGGCAAGATCCTAATGCGACAAATAATTGGCGCTTACAGCATTTGCAAAAGCTCATCCAAGAGTGGGATTGGTCGGACGCCTTAATTGAAGAATTAAATCAACGCGCTAACTGGAAAATCAAACAAGTCAAAAAAGCACATAACAGCTTAATTAAATTCTTAATGCTCAGTTATCGTAATTTAGTGGCCTTTGCTCGTAAACACAAAGTGAACTCGAGTATCATGCCACAAGACATCAGTGTGCTTACACGCAAACTTTATACCGCCTTTGAAGAATTACCCGGTAAAATTACCCTACTTAACCCACAAATTTCACTCAATTTATCGGAGAAGAATTTGCTGTTTTTTGAAGTCAAAGGCAGTAAAACCTTCAAAGACGGGTGGTATGTGGTGAATCAAACACCCAGTGTTGCCGGCTTTGTACAAAAACGCTATACCGAATACAGTGAGAGTTTAAACAAACTGGTTGCTTGGGCGTATTTTAATCGTATTCTCACCGCCAATACCGACTTACACATTATTAGTCCCAATGTTTCCTTAACAACCTTTCGGCATTTTGTCACGGATTTACGTCTCTCATTTCCGGTCACGCTTTCCTCTGTCACGAATGAGGATTTAACTCATGCCTGTGAAATTCGGAGCTTAATTGTGGCAGTTAACTTAACCGTTGACCCAACCCAAAAAATCACCCAAGTCAAATCTCGCATTCAAGCCAGTGATTTATTTAATTTTGGACCGAAAGAAGAAAGTTTAGTCGGTAGTATCGATATTACTTACCGTAATCTTTGGAATGAAATTAGAACCTTACATTTTGAAGGACCGAATGCGATCCTCTTAGCCTTGAAGGTGCTGTCAAATAAAATTCATCGTGGTGCCCCTTCACCAAAATTGATTAAAGTGTTTTCTTATAGTCATCGTTACCGCCGGACGTTGAGTAATATTGTCACCGCTTTGATCAACCGCTGTATTAGTATCCAAATTGGCGATGCACTTCCACCACAAAATAATCTATTGCGTGTGGCAGGTAAAAACTGGCAGTTTTTCTTTGAAGAGCGTGGCATCAGCTTACAAGAAATTCACTCAAATGAAGAATTAGAAGGCACCGGCTTTGATACCGCGCTAAAAACCGAAGTGGAAGAAAAAGAAAGCGCCTTACCCGATACCTCACGAACCTACCCCCCAGAGATTGATCACTTTGCCAGTGAGGGCTTTTTACAATTTTTCTTTGAAGATAATTCTGATGGTTCCTTTAATGTCTATATTTTAGATGAAGCCAATCGCATCGAAATTTACCGTAACTGCGATGGACAAAAAGAAAAGAAGATTTTGGAGATTAACCACATTTATCAATCCTCAGGCTTGGATGAAAATAACAATCCGTATAAAATTGTGCAGCGTGATTTTAACTATCCACAATTCTATCAATTATTATTACAAGAGAATGGCGTAAAAATCGTACCATTCCACAGTCGATTAGCGATGTCATAACATATTGGGGGTTATATGTCAGAAAAAATGAAAGTGTTGATTATCGACGATCATCCATTGATGCGTCGAGGAATCAAACAACTTATGGAATTAGCGCCAAATTTTGAAGTGGTTGCGGATGCGGGAAACGGCAGTGAAGGTATTAGCCTCGCATTACAAACACAACCTGATTTGATTATTCTAGATTTGAATATGAAAGGGTTATCAGGACTGGATACATTAAAAGCACTGCGCGCAGAAGGCATTGATGCACGCATTTTGATTTTGACGGTGTCTGATTTAAAAAGTGATATTTTTACCTTAATTGATGCTGGGGCAGACGGTTACTTATTAAAAGATACGGAACCCGACGCGCTCTTAAGCCAAATTCAACGTATCGCACAAGGGGAAGTTATCCTAAGCGATTCAATTAAAGATGCATTAATTGAACGCCAGATGAATGCAGATCCTATTTATTCTCTCACCGATCGCGAAATGGATGTCTTACGTTTAATTGCGACAGGACTCTCCAATAAACAGATCGCTGGTCAGTTATTTATTTCAGAGGAAACCGTTAAAGTGCATATTCGTAATTTGCTCCGTAAGCTGAATGTACATTCGCGCGTTGCAGCAACGGTGCTTTATTTTGAGCATAAAGGACGCTAGTCTTTCCCCCGTTAAAAAGCCAATTATCTTTATAATTGGCTTTTTTTTGGCAAAAATTTACTAAAATTTTCAAAAAAACTACCGCACTTTGCGTTGCCAAAGCCTTTGCTTAAAAGGTACACTAAACTAATCTTTGATTTGAGGCGGCTATGAAATTATTAAGTAATACAAAGGCATCATTGATCACAAAAACGGTATTTTTTATCGGCAGTGTACTTTTGAGTACAGTCAGCTTGGCACAACAATTAGAACTACAAGTAAAAGGTATCCAGAATACTCAGCTTAATAATAATGTGCGTATTTACGTCGGTATGATTGATAAAGAAGAAGCCGACGGTTCCGAGCGTCACAAACAATTAGTACGCGAAGCTATCGATAAAGCCTTGCGAGCCTACGGCTATTATCAAAGCGAAGTGGAATTTCAAATCGAAAGCCAAAAACCTCCTAAAAAAGATCAACTAATCGCTCATGTGAAGATCGGCGAACCTGTGAAAATCGCAGACGTCGATTTTGTTCTGCAAGGTGAAGCCACACAAGATCCTGAATTTATCGCCGTGACCAAGAATATCCCAGAAAAAGGGAGCATACTCAATCACGAAACCTATGATAATTATAAAAGTCACATCCAAAAAATCGCATTGAGTCGAGGTTATTTCGACGGTGATTTTTTAGTATCACGCCTAGAAGTCAGACCTTCAACGCAACAAGCTTGGTGGCGCTTAAATTATGATAGTGGTGAACGTTACCGCTTCGGTGAAGTTACCTTTGAAAATGCGCAAATACGCGAAGATTATTTGCGTAACATGATTAATTTTAATAAAGGTCAGCCCTACTTGATTAATGATCTTTCTACCTTAACCAACAATTACACGTCGTCAAATTGGTTTAGCTCTGTTTTAATGCAACCTGTTTTAGATGAAGAACACAAAATTGTGAATGTCGATGTATTACTCCAACCACGCAAAAAAAATAGCATGGAAGTAGGGATTGGCTGGGCATCTGATGTGGGACCTCGCTTGCAATTAGGTTGGACAAAACCTTGGATTAACAATCGTGGTCACAGTTTCCGTACCAATTTATATGTTTCTGCACCAAAACAGACCTTAGAAGCTACCTATAAAATGCCTTTATTGAAAAACCCGCTCAACTATTATTACGAGTACTCGGCGGGTTTAGAAAATGAAAATAAAAATGACACAGAATCCTTTGCCTCTTCCTTATCTGCAATTCGCTATTGGAATCATGAAGCAGGTTGGCAACATTCTTTAGGTTTACGTGTTCGTTATGACTCCTTTATTCAAGCGAATGTAAAAGACAAAACCTTGCTTGTGTTCCCAACTGCCTCTGTCAGACGAACTCGTTTACAAGGGGGACTTTTCCCAACTTGGGGGGATACACAAAAACTGACCATCGATTTAGGTCGCACGTGGTGGCTGTCTGATGTGGATTTCCTCAAAATGCAAGGGTCGAGTTTATGGGTCAGAACTTATTTACAGCACCATCGTATCGTTACCCGACTAGAACTCGGCTGGTTACATACCAAAAATATCGAACGCATTCCACCCGCCTTGCGTTTTTTTGCGGGGGGCGATCGCAGTATTCGTGGTTATGGCTATAAAAAAATTGCGCCAAAAAACAATGCAGGCAAATTAATGGGGGGCTCTCGCTTATTAACGGGATCATTTGAATATCAGTATCAAGTGTATCCTGACTGGTGGTTAGCCACCTTCGCGGATACGGGACTGGCTGCTAACCAGTTCACAACAAAAGAATTACGCTATGGCGCAGGAATGGGGGTACGTTGGGCCTCACCCGTAGGGGCGATTAAGTTTGATATTGCCACCCCTGTCAGAGATAAAGACAACAGTAAAAATATCCAATTTTATATTGGACTCGGCGCGGAACTTTAATCACCACAGCATCACCGCAAAAAAGAAAAGACGTAGCTAAAAGAAAATATGTAGCTAAAAAAGACGGATCACGCAACATGACAGAACATATCGCAACACAACCAGCTTCACCTGAACAACAAAACCAGACCCCACCGGTTAAGCGCCCAAAATCCTTTTGGCGCAAACTGCTATGTGGTCTAAGTGCGGTCATTTTCTTATCAATTTTAGCGTTCTTCATCACACTCAGCACCAGCGCGGGTCAACGCTGGCTAATTGAACTCGTGGATAAAGCCTTACCTCAACTCTCAATTGCACAAGTAAATGGCGGCTTGCAAGAAGGACTTGTCCTGAATCAAGTGCGTTTTGATGCAGAAGAGGTACAAACACAATTAGAACAAGTTCGTTTACAACTGGATTTAAGCTGTCTGTGGCGCTTACATATTTGTGTTAAAGAGATCGCTTTACACCAACCGCATATTCAAGTGAATACCGCACTGCTGCCTCCAAAAGCAAAAGAGAAAGCAACGAGCGCACCAATGCAACGTATCCATTTGCCTATTTCTGTTGATGTCGACAATCTGGTGGTAGAGCAATTACGTCTTGTGATTGATGATAATGCCGTGGACTTAGCCCACTTCCAAACCGCAGCCAGTTTAAATAATGAGTCAGGCTTAACCATTGCACCAACGACAATTCAAGCATTATTAGTCAAAGTTGTCCCACCAACGGTAGCTGTGAAAGAACCGTCTCAGACAGAAAAAGCCCCGATGGATTGGGTTCAAATAGAAAAACAGTTGAGTGCGCCTTTATTAGCAAAATTGGAAAATATCGTTTTGCCTTTTGATATGCATATTCAACACATTCAAGGACAAGACTGGCAATATCAACAAGTCAACGATCAACACACGCAAGTGATTGATATCCCCGTGTTTCAGTTACAAGCAAACGCCACTGGCACGCAGATTGAACTCAGCCAGTTCAATGTACAAAGTAACTTGGCAAATTTACAGGGTAGCGGACACTTGCAACTTGACGCAGATTTTCCCCTGCATGTTGCACTACATGCTGAAATGCACGCTTTAAACGAAGGCGAAGCAATTTTATTGCCAGCCAGTCAAGTAGATATCACCTTGTCTGGAAATTTGAAAAAACAGACCGCACTTACTTTACAGACACGTGGGGCATTACATGCCGATTTGAATGGTCAATTTGCACTATCTCAAGAAAAGACTCCCTTCCAGATCAAGTTAAGTAGCCAAGACTTCCGTTATCCGTTTCAGCCAGTACAACCGGCTCTTGTTCATATTCCTCAGTTGAATTTACAAGTGAGCGGTAATTTACTGGACTATCAATTACAGCTAAACACCGAAGCAGAAGGCGCGAATATTCCCAAAACAGCGCTCCAATTTGACGCAAAAGGGGAATTATTATCACTCGATATTACTCAACTCCATCTTGATACCCTAAAAGGCAGCGCTGATCTACAAGGGAAAATTGGTTGGCAAAATGGGGTGCAATGGTATAGCAATTTACAGCTTGATAAATTAAATCTGAGTGACTATTTGGCAGGTTTGCCTACCATATTATCAGGGCAATTGTTCTCGACAGGATTAATTAATCAACAGCAATGGCTGTTTGATATCCCACATTTAAACTTAGAAGGTACGTTATCACAACGCCCATTAGCGCTCAAAGGCAGTTTGAGTGTGGGGTCAGAAACATGGCTTCATCAATTATTGTTAAAAGTGCCTGATTTAGTGTTAACTTACGGAGAAAATAAGATTGTCGCCACCGGTTTTCTTGGTGAAAAATCAGATCTCAAACTCGATATTAACGCCCCAGACCTACGTGGTTTAATGCCAAACTTAAGCGCGAATTTACAAGGTCATCTCCAGCTAAATGGACAACTTGTGCAGCCTACTGTCGCCCTAGACTTAGTCGGTCATCAGATCAAACTTAATGACTTGAATATCAATAAAGTTACCTTGAAAGGTCATGTGGATATGGCGAAACAAACCGCCGGTGAACTGGCATTACAGGTAAATAAATTCCAATCTGGCGATGTAAAACTGGATACGTTAGATTTAACCTTACATGGTAATGAAGCGCAGCATAATCTAACCTTAGTTTCGCAAGGTGAGCCTGTTGCACCTAAACTCAGTTTGGAAGGGCAATTTGATCGTGCGACACAACGTTGGCAAGGTGCATTAAAACAAGTGTCGATTGCCTCAGTTATTGGACATTGGCATACCGATAAAAATGTTGTTTTAGCCTATGATAATCCGACGATGCAAACTGAGATTTCTGCACATTGTTGGCAAAATAACGATGTGGAACTTTGCTTTCCACAAGCATTTCGTGTCGGCAAAAGTGGCGAAGTACCATTTAAAATAACGAAATTTGATTTAGCGTTAGTCAATGATCTCCTCGAACTAGATCTGCTACAAGGGCAATTACAAAGTGAAGGAAAAGTTGCTTGGTTTAGTGACAAACCGCTCCAGCTGAATGTCCAAGTCAAAGGGGATAATTTAAGCTTCACACAAAAAATAGACTACCGTACTTTTGGCTTAGATATACCTAAACTCACATTAAACGCGGATCTACAGAATAACCATTTCGTGCTCAACAGTAATCTCCTACTGCAAGACCAAGGCAATATCAGTGCGAATCTCGAGGTCAAAGATCTAACACAAGCACGCCAATTGGGCGGAAGCTTGATAATTCATAAACTGAATTTAGATATTTTCAATCAGTTGTTATCCAATAATGAGGTCATCACGGGGGATATTGTCGCTAACTTGAAATTTGCGGGTACCCTCAATGCCCCCAACTTAAACGGTCAGTTCAAGCTTGCTCGCTTAAATGCTAAAATGAAATCATTACCCTTTGACATTGAAGGCGGGGAGCTGGCGTTAAACTTTGCAGGTAACCGTTCAACATTAAATGGTCATATAAAAACACCAGACAGCCGCTTAAATTTAGAGGGTGATGCCAGTTGGCAGAACTTAGATAATTGGACATCTCGCTTACATGCCAAAGCTGACCAATTTAAAGTTGATATTCCTGCGATGGCGAAACTTAAAATCAGTCCGAATGTGGAAATCACCGCTAGTCCAAAACGCTTGCAGTTAACGGGCAATATTGATATCCCATGGGCAAGAATTGAAATTGAAAGCTTACCGGAAAGTGCGGTCTCCGTCAGTCCTGATGAAGTCATCTTAGACAATCAGACAACACAAAAAATCACCGCCAAGCTGCCAAGCAAAACCAAATCCGGAATGGAGATTCTGTCCGACTTAAAAATTAATATTGGACAAGATGTCTATCTGAACGCGTATGGATTGAAAACCAACCTCAATGGGTTACTCAGTGTACGTCAAGAAAAAGGCAATCTGGGTCTCTTTGGGCAAATTCATTTAACCAATGGTCGCTATGCTTCCTTTGGACAAGATCTGTTGATCCGCAAAGGCATGATCAGCTTTTCTGGTCAACCTTCACAACCCATGCTAAACATTGAAGCAATTCGTAATCCTGAATCCATGGATACCGCTGGGGTCGTCGCTGGAATTAAAGTCCTTGGGCTCGCCGAAAGTCCTGAGATCAAGGTCTTCTCCGAACCTGGTATGTCACAAGATCAAGCCTTATCTTATGTGCTGACAGGGCGTTCATTAGAAAACAGCGGCGAAGCTGGCTCTGGTGGATCTATTGGGGCTGCTTTACTCGGACTTGGGCTCGCGAAAAGTGGTAAAGCCGTTGGCGGAATTGGACAAGCCTTTGGTATTCAAGATCTAAACTTAGGCACCCAAGGCGTTGGCGATAGCTCGAAAGTGGTGGTCAGTGGCAATATCACACCACGTTTACAAGTCAAATATGGTGTGGGTCTGTTTGATGGACTGGCGGAGTTTACGGTACGTTATCGCTTAATCCCTAAATTATATTTACAATCTGTTTCCGGTGTCACCCAAGCGGTGGATTTGCTATATCAATTTGAATTTTAAGGAAGAATATGAAGAGTGAAAATGTCATGGAAAAAGGCACCGCACTTTCCATTCCCTCGCGTATCGAAGCGAGGGAAATTGCTGCCATTGATTTGGGTTCAAATAGCTTTCATATGATTGTCGCACGTATTATGAATGGCTCTATTCAGATTCTTTCTCGTTTAAAGCAAAAAGTCCAGCTCGCAGAGGGCTTAGATGAAAACAATGTTCTCAACCAAGCGGCAATTACTCGTGGTGTAAATTGTTTAGCCTTGTTTGCGGAGCGCTTACAGGGGTTTGAACCAGAAAATGTCAATGTTGTTGGCACCTATACCTTACGTCGTGCAGTGAACAATGACGAGTTTTTACGCCAAGCCAAAGCTGTTTTCCCTTATCCAATCAATATCATTACAGGGAAAACCGAAGCGCAAACTATTTATGCTGGTGTGTCACACACCCAACCTGAAACTGGAAAAAAATTTGTCATTGATATTGGCGGTGGCTCGACTGAAATGATTATTGGGGAAAATTTCACCCCTATTTTAGCTGAAAGTCGACATATGGGGTGTGTCAGCTTTGCGAAACAATTTTTCCCTCAAGGTGAAATTAGTCAGTTACATTTTGAAAATGCTCGTCAAGCCGCATTAATGAAAATTGAAGACTTAGCCTATGAATATCGACATTTGGGCTGGGATGTGGTGTTAGGCTCCTCTGGCACAATTAAAACTGTACATCAAGTCATCATGGCAAATATTGATCCAAACGGTCTTATCACCCCTGAACGTCTACAACAATTAATCAAACAAACATTACAGCATACCCATTTTGAAGATCTGAAATTATCCGGCTTGATTGAAGAACGTGCTGATGTCTTTGTGCCCGGATTGGCTATTTTGAGTGCTGTATTTGAAACATTTGGTATTCAACAAATGCGTTATTCTGATGGGGCGTTACGCGAAGGGGTCATGTATAGCCTCGAAAAGACCTTTCAAGTGAGCAATATTCGTGAGCGGACGGCGTTAGGTTTAGCAGAACAATTTACCATAGACCAAGCCCAAGCAGAACGTGTCCATCAAAGTGTTAAACTGCTTAGCCAACAATATCGCCATTGGAAAAAACCACAACTGGCAGCAGAGATGATTGAAATCGTCCTGTGGGCGGCACGTTTACATGAAGTCGGCATTGTGATTAACCATAAAGGGATGCAAAAACACTCCGCCTATATTTTACAAAATATAGAATTACCAGGTTTTGATAAGGAACAACAACGCTTATTAGCCACCTTAGTGCGTTATCAAATTAACCTGTTTAAACTGTCTGAATTAAGTAAATTTGCACGGTATGATGAACAAGATGTGTTAGCCTTAGTACGTTTATTACGCTTAGCCATTATCTTAAACAAATCCCGTCAAGCCACAGAGAAAACCGAGCAAATCACCTTGACGTTCAACCGTGCTTTAACCCATTGGACACTCAAATTTGCACAAGGCTATTTGACGCATACACCGCTGATCTGTAACGAGCTAAAAGCCGAAAAACGCGTGCTTAATGAAATGGGATTAGATATCACGTTTAACTAAACAAACCGCCCACCAACAGGTGGGCAGCAAGTACATAAATACTGTTCGTAAGTGCGGCTACTTTTTCGTTTGTTTAGTAGGGCGTTGCCAACCTTGAATATGACGTTGAGGAACACGTGAAATCACTAACTCATCACAAGCCACATCTTTGGTCACCGTAGTCCCCGCACCAATGGTTGCCCCCGTTTCGATGGTAACCGGTGCCACGAGTTGTACATCAGACCCTACAAACACATTATCACCAATAATGGTCTTAAATTTATTTGCGCCATCATAGTTACAAGTGATCACGCCGGCACCAATATTACATTGCATCCCTACTTCTGCATCTCCCACATAACTTAAATGGTTTACTTTCGAGCCTGTCCCAATATGCGCTTTCTTAATTTCAACGAAATTACCAATATGTGTGTTGTCGGCTAATGCAGCCCCCGGACGCAAACGAGAGAAGGGTCCAATTTGCGCAGCTTGTCCAACAATCGCCTCTTCCAATACAGAATAAGGTTTAATTTCTACATCATCACCAATCTGGCAATTTTTTAACACACAACCTGCACCAATTTTAACTCGGTGACCTAAGCTGACTTTGCCCTCGATAATCACGTTCACATCAATTTCCACGTCTTTCCCATGGCTTAGTTCCCCGCGTAAATCAAAACGATCGGGATCCGCTAATGCTACCCCTGCAAGCAACAATTTATCCGCTTGTGTACGTTGATAGTAGCGTTCTAAACGCGCTAATTGCTGACGGTTATTCACGCCCTCTACTTCCATAAAGTTACTGGCTTGTACCGCCACCACTTGGCAACCGTCTTGATTCGCTAAGGCGATCACATCCGTAATATAATATTCTCCCTGTGCATTGTTGTTGGTTAACTGTGATAACCATTTTTTCAAACTTTTACCGTCTGCCACTAACAAGCCTGTGTTAATTTCTTGGATTTTTAATTGCTCTGCATTGGCATCTTTTTGTTCCACAATCGCCACCACATTGCCATTTTCACGCACAATACGCCCATAACCAGTTGGGTCATCTAATACGACGGTCAATAATGCAATACCATGTTCAGGTTTTGCCGCAATTAATGTTTGTAAGGTTTCCGCAGTAATTAATGGTCCATCACCATAAAGCATCAAAATATTTTCATCATCTGCAAAAAACGGGGCTGCTTGCTGCATAGCATGCCCCGTACCTAATTGCTCGGCTTGTAAGATCCAATTCACAGGTTCATCTTGCAAACGAGTTTGCATCACTTCCCCAGCATGTCCATACACTAAATGGATATTTTTTGCATGAATGGATTTCACCGTATCGATCACATGTTTTACCATCGGTTTTCCGGCAATTTTATGTAGCACTTTTGGTAAATCAGAATACATCCGCGTCCCTTTACCGGCCGCTAAAATCACGATACTTAATGCTTTCTCTTTCATAATCTTCTCTTGTTTGATGAATAAAAAAATAACTGCTCAAAATTATAATCTAACTTTACAATAAAAATAAACGCACATCACCCAAAACAAGCCAGCTAAAGCAAGTAAATTGAAACAGCAAATAAAGCGGTGTATAGTGAGGATTCAATGCTAACCATATTCATGTGATGTTAAGAGGTAAATATGCAGACATTTTCAAAACTTGGCTTTTTGTGCTTGTTATCTTTTGGTCTAATCGCCTGTGACCAGATAACCCAATTCACAACCACAACAGCACAAATCAAACGAAAGCCCCCGCGGTAACCTTGGATCCTAAAGCAGAATTCCATCTTTTTATTGATTTTCAAAATGCCAATAATGCCAAAATCGCCGCCCTCAATCATGAAATCGCTAATGTGACACAATCTGGCGATATCGCCAGCTTAGCCCCTCTCGTGAACAAATTTTCAATGGAAATTAAGGGGATTTTAAAAGATCTCGATACACTCCCTATTTACAGTGCTGAAATTCTTAAACTCAAAGAGAAAGCCAAGGTTTTACTGATTACGTCCGCTGAACTCATCAGTGATAATGTAAAATTACATCATAATCCTTCGTCAGAAGGTTCAATGGCATTATTACAGAAAAGGGATATTTTACTTAAAATAAGTAATGAATTTTCGCAAATGAATGACGAATTAATGCAAAAATATGGTCCGCCACCACAACCTTAATCTTGATAGCAAGCAGAAAAACAAAACCGCACATTAAAAACATGTGCGGTTTTTGCAGGAATATCGTGCGGTTCAAATACGACTCAACGTTGCTACTCAGCGTAGCTGGGCATTTTTATTCATCAGCTTACCCAGTTAAATAAATATCAAAACGATGATTCTTCGTTTCTCGACTAAAGTGCGGTGATTGCTGCGCAAGAAATGGCGCATAGTCAGGACGTTTCACCACCACACGTTTGTTTGCCAACGCTAAGGCGGGTTCGAGTAAGTGATCGGCATCCAGATCTGCCCCAACTAAATGCTGAAACACACGCATTTCTTTTTTGACTAAAGCACTTTTGGGTTTATGTGGATACATTGGATCAAGATAGACGACATCAACACAATCCAATACAGGATTTAATTTCGCAATGTGACTCACAGGTAATAATTGCATATTTTGTTGCAACATTTCGCCAATCTCACTGTCAGCATAAGCGCGCTGTAAGCCATCTTGTAGCAATAAACGTACCACCGGATGACGCTCCACTAAACGCACTCGGCAACCGATCGATGCCAATACAAACGCATCTCGTCCAAGTCCCGCTGTCGCATCAATCACTGTCGGCAAATAGCCTGACTTAATGCCTACCGCTTTTGCCACAGCCTCCCCTCGTCCGCCACCAAATTTACGCCGATGAGCCATCGCGCCCGCGACAAAATCGACAAACACCGCGCCCAGTTTTGCTTCATCTAATTTACGTAATTCTAAACGGACTTGTGCCTGCTCATCATAGGTTTGTACCAGTGCCAAATAACTTTCTGGATCGTGCACTAAGCCATATTGTGTACAAAGTGCGGTGAATTTTTCAGGATTTTCCGTTTCACAAATCAGTTGAATATTCATCGCTTATTTCCGAATTAACCACACGCCGGCTTCCATATGTTCGGTATAGGGGAATTGATCGAACAAGGCGGCTTTTTCAATACGGTGTGTTTGACAAAGGGGCTGTAGATTATCGCACAAAGTATGTGGATTACATGAAATATACAAAATACGATCATAATTCTGTACTAATTTCACCGTTTCCTCATCTAAACCAACACGGGGCGGATCCACAAAAATGGTATTGCATTCATAGGCATTTAAATCAATGCCCTTTAAGCGATGAAATTCACGCACGCCATTCATCGCTTGCGTGAATTCTTCTGCGGACATCCGAATAATTTGCAAATTCTTAATGCCATTTTCGGCAATATTAAATTGGGCGGCTGCCACCGAGGGTTTGGCAATTTCTGTCGCCAAAACCTTGCGGAAATTTTGTGCAAGCGCAATAGAAAAATTACCGTTGCCACAATAAAGCTCAAGCAAATCACCTTCACTGTTTTGGGTACAGTCCACCGCCCACTCAAGCATTTTCTGATTCACCATCGCATTGGGTTGAGTAAAGCTGTTTTCCACTTGACGATACACGTAAGATTTTCCATGCACTGTTAACACTTCATCGACAAATTCCTGCTCCAAACAGATTTTTTGTTTGCTAGCACGCCCAATCAGTTGTAAGTCAAAGCCTTGTTGTAACAAACTTGCTTTTAATTGTTTTGCTGCTTGTTCCCATTGTTCATCAAGGGTTTTGTGATATAGCAAACTGACAATGATCTTATTGCTTAAAGTGCTTAAATAATCAATTTGGAACAGTTTATGATGTAGTACCCTGTTTGTTTTTAACAACGGTAAGAGCGTATCCATCATCTGATTAATAAGCTGACTTGCCATCGGAAAACAATCGACACGATAACGTTGACGAGTCCGTTGATCGAACATGATATGGTAAAAATCCCCTTTGTCATGCCAAATACGAAACTCTGCACGCATACGATAATGCTTTACAGGTGAAGGAAAAACCGCCAATGCGGGAGCATGAAAAGGCGCTAAAAGTGCGGTCAGTTTTTTCTGTTTTTCCGCCAATAAGCTGTCATATTGTTCAATAGGAAGCAACGCTTGCATAAGATGAGTTCTATAATGATGTCTGTATGAAATGAAGATAAAAGGCTCAGTTTCATTGTCCAAGCCTTTTATAAGATGACGCGAGATTATTCTGCTGAGAAATCGTCTAAATTATCGGTACCCACTACACCTGATAAAGTATAAACACGTTTAGTCGTCGAGATACGCGCACGATACTTAGACCATGTTTTCTCAAAAAAGGTTTCTGCTGGACGCTCTCCACGGCAGAATGCAACAAAGTTTTTTTCTTCTTTTGTCACAGGTTCACGTTCGCCTGATTCTAATGCTTTAAAGGCTTGTCCATATTGTTCAAGGACTTGTGATTCCTTGATTGTATAATCGCCATGACGTGAGAAGCCTCTCGGGTAATTTTTATCATCAAAAAAACGACGTGTAACACTAAAACTTTCTGCCATAATATCCTCTACAATAAGCTATTCATTCAAAAAACGAAGCATTAAACCAATTTTTTGTTATTTTTGCAATAAACCTTTTACTGTTTCGACATAATCAGCAACAAACGCTTCATGACTGTCGTTTTTCAGTCCTTCAGGATTAACACGATAACGCCCGTTTACGTAAAAATCTGGCACACCACGCACTTTCATGTGTTCAGCCGCTGTCACTTGCTTATTGGTTAACGCTGTGACGGCAAAACTGTTAATTCCGCCATCAAATTGTTCTGCATTGAGACCATTAGCCAAAAAGATTTGACGAATATCATCCATACTGCGTAATTTATTTTGCTGTGCCGCGAAAAATAAAGGTTCTTTTACTTTATCTTGTACACCTGTCGCCATAGCCAATGCCCATGCACGAGTAAGATTTTTCCCCATTTCACCGCCTAAAAAGTTGACATGATATTGTTTCAAGCTCACACCTTCTGGCAACTGCTGTTTCACTTTATTTGGGATTTGGTATTCGTATTCAAACGAATAACAATGTGGACAATAAAAAGAGAAAAACTCGATGACTTCTGCTTGTTGTACAGGTGCCTGATTTAACGTCACATACTGCTTACCCTCGGTTAAATTTGTCGCTTGTACAGAAACAGCAAAAAGGAATGACGTCACCGCTAAAACTAATTTTTTCATTGCAAATCCTTATTTAATAATGCCACGCGCTTTCAGCAACGCAGTCTTAAAATCATCTTCGTAATCTTTCTTGATACCCGGGATAGGCGCATTTTTATCCGTCCCATCCATTTTTAGCTGATAAATGATCACTTCATCGGTTAATTCAGCTAAAGGTTTCTCGAACCCTGCCTCATCGGCAATTTTCTGCAAAATTTGTAATAAATGCAAATCCGGGTCTTTAGACCAATAAGGCTGTAAAAGTTCCAAAACCTCGTTCAAACGATGACATTTCATAAAGTTTTCCTTATGATTGAAAAAATTTGCAAGAATCATACTGTAATTAGAGAAAGAAGAAAACATGACAATCACATTTAGTGCGGTAATTTTAGCAGGGGGACAAGCGCGTCGCATGGGCGGCGTGGATAAAGGCTTACAACTTTTTAGAAATCAACCGCTCTTTGAACATATTTACCAGCGTTTACAGCCACAAATTGCTGATATTGCGATTAATGCTAACCGTAACCAACAGCGATATGCGCAAAGTGGATTGCCGGTTTTTTCTGATGACTTAGCCGGCTTTCAAGGACCGCTAAGTGGGATCTTAACTGCCTTACAGCGTGCCCAAAGCAACTTTGTGTTATTTGTGCCTTGTGATTGTCCTTTTTTCCCTATGGATCTGTTTGCCAAACTCAAACACGCTGTCATTTCGCAACACGCGCAACTTGCCTACGCCCATGACGGCGAACGAGAACATCCCACTTTTTGTTTGATTGCAACCTCACTCGCACCGGCTTTAGCACAATATCTCGCGACAGGCGAGCGACGTATGTTAACATTTATGCAGCAACAGCACGCCATAGCGGTCGATTTCTCAGCGACGCCAGATGCTTTTAAAAATATCAACAACTTAGTCGATCTGCAGACGTAAACCACATCCCCATACGTTATCTGCTAAAAGATGTGCAAGAGATTGGCTAATATAGACTTTCACAGTATAATCAACGATCAATGCACTGGACTAAACAAGGAACTCATTATGTTAAAGTCACTCTCTCTTATCAGCTTAATCACGCTACTTAGCGCGTGTTCAATGTCTTCTTATGTGCCTTTTATGAATGATAAAAAAGCGGTGATTGATTTAGATAAAACACAAATTGATCAAAAATCTTATGCGACAGCCTATGAAGCGACGCTTGCTACCTATAAAGGTCGAGTGAATCAAGATTATGATGTGCACTCATTTAGTAGCGGTGCAAATGATTGGTATTTAAATCGTATTTTATTGCCGATTGACAAAATCAAAGAGAACCTCTATCAAGGTGGGCATGACTCGAATATTCACGCTTACTATAGTGGTGTTGTGTTTGCCTCCGCTTTACAAAGCAACTTTAACAAGCTTAACCCAAATTGTTGGTCATATTTAGATGCGCCTAGTGTCACACAAGGCATATATGATGCAATGAAAGATCTCCAAAAAAGCAAACAAAGGGCTGAAGATGACCCTTATATTGTCCAAGGTTCTGAACAATTATTAAAACGTTGTACCCAATAAAGCGAAAAACTGTTGATGTGAAAATCAGCAGTTTTTTTCGCTTTTGGCAATAAAGAGAAAGATGACATTCTCTCGATATATGCATGATCTATAATGAAGAAGTACAGGAGTCGCCGTGTTTGAACTCACCGAAAACGACATTCACTTATCCTCTCAAGCCGTCAATAAAGATCAAGCCATTGAAATGGTTGCTCAATCACTTATACAATCAGGCTATGTAGAAGAAGGCTACTTAGCTGGTATGCTTGAACGTGAAGCGCAGATTACGACCTATTTGGGCAATGGTATTGCGATTCCACATGGTTCTGTGACCACCCGCGCTTTAGTCAAAAAAACAGGCGTGAAAATTTTTCAGTTTCCACAAGGCGTCGCTTGGGATAAAGATAATATCGCCTACCTTGTGATTGGACTTGCCGCCGATTCAGATGGGCATCTAGCGCTCCTGCGTCAATTAGCTCGCCTGCTTCACGATAAAGAAACGGTCAAACACTTAATCACAACACAGGATGTGTCCGAATTTTATGCACGCTTAATGGGGAAAAGTGCGACTAACCAACCTGATTTAATTAGCTTAGATCTCGATACAACTAGCCTATTAACCTTGACGGCACGTAATGCCGAAAAATTACAACAGTACCAAGCCGTCAATAACGAATTTGTGCGTGAAGTACTTGCTAGCCCTGCGTTACCTTTAGGGCAAGGGATTTGGTTGACGGACGCGACACTCGGCAACCAAAAAAATGCTTGTGCTTTTAGTCGTGCTAAAAACCCATTCTTACATAATAATGGTAAAAGCGTCCATGCCGTACTCACCATTGCAGCAATTGATGATAATATTCATCCCGTCCTGACCCGTTTATTAGCACCAGAAGTTCAACAGCAATTACTCACCGGCTCAAAAGAAACCATTGCCTCCTTATTAAATCTTGAGCACAAGCACGTAAACCAAACAGAAGGGACTGCGGATTTAAATGAGCAGATTGAACCTATTGAAGCGATTTTTACCCTGCGTAATCCACATGGGTTACATGCTCGTCCTGCCGCTATCTTAGTCAGTCATCTCAAAAAATATAATGCGTCTATCGCCGTCCAAAATTTAACAACCAACAGTCAACTGATCAGCGCAAAAAGTTTGCTTAAAGTTATCGCACTGGGTGCACAACAAGGACATCGTTTACGCTTTGTTGCCACTGGTGCAGAAGCACAGCAAGCCATACAATGTGTAGGTGAGCTTATTGACAACCATTTAGGTGAGACAGCATGACAAAAGTACTGACCATTACATTAAATTCTGCCTACGACTTAGTCAGACATCTCCCTCACCTAACACGAGGTGCGGTAAACCAGGTGGATTCTTTAGGACTTTACCCCGCCGGCAAAGGGATTAATATTGGCAAAGTTCTGCATGACTTAGAGGTAGAGGTGGCATTAACTGGCTTTCTCGGGCAAGAAAATCAAACGGGATTTCAACAGTTGTTTTCGCGTTTGGGGCTCACCGATCATTTTCATCGTATTACTGGCGCAACACGCATCAACGTGAAACTGACAGAGTCAGATGGTGTCGTCACTGATCTCAATTTTCAAGGTTATCATGTGAGTAAGGCTGATTGGCAAACGTTTGTGAACTTTTCATTGCAACAATGCCAAACATTTGATGTGATTGCCGTTTGTGGCAGCCTTCCTCGAGGCATCAGCGTAAATGACTTTGCAGCTTGGCTCAGCCAACTTAATAAAAATAACATCAAGCTCATATTAGACACCAGCCAACAAGCTTTCACATCAGGCATACAAGCCAAACCTTGGCTGGTCAAACCCAATCGCGATGAGCTTGCAAGCTGGTATGGTTCACCATTAACGACACAGCAAGACATCATCCTCGCGGCAACACAATTACAGCGACAAGGTATCCCTCATGTTGTCGTTTCAATGGGGGAAGACGGGGCAATTTGGCTAAATGAAAATACCGTGTTACACGCCCAGCCCCCACAAGACACACCTATCGTCAGTACCGTAGGGGCGGGAGATACCATGGTGGCGGGTCTAATTTATGGTATGCTTAATGCATATTCTGCTGAAAAAACATTGGCTTTTGAGACCGCACTTTCGAGCTTAGCGGTTTCACAAAGTAATGTGGGCATCACTGACTTGACGTTACTCAACCCAATTTTAGAAAAAATAAACATCACATTCATTTAAGGATAATTTCATGAACATTTTTCTCACACAAAAAGAAGACATTGGCAATGCAAAAGTATTCTTATTGCATCAAGTTATCACGGCAGCCGCCCATCAACAAGGTCACCAAATCACCTCATTAGACGAGGCAGATCTGGTGATTGTTTTTGGTGAAGCAATACACAACCCTCAATTTGTAGGTAAAAAATACGTTATTGTCGATGCAGAAGAGGCGTTCAATGCTCCCGAAAACACTTTAACTAAGGCTTTCGCAGAGGCAACGCCCTATGTTTTAAACGAGCATACCGAAAGTGTCCCCCCCTCTTTCACTACGCCTTATAACGTGAATCGCTTGATTGCGATTACGGCTTGTCCAACAGGCGTCACACAAACTTTTATGGCTGCCGAAGCTATTATGAACTATGCGCAACAACAAGGTTGGGATGTTAAAGTCGAAACCCGTGGACAAATTGGCGTGAAAGATATTCTAACCGAAGCAGATATTGCAGAGGCTGATCTTGTTCTTGTGGCAACGGATGTGGAAACCGATCTATCAAAATTTGAAGGAAAGATGTTATACCGTACCTCAACGCGCGCAGTCCTCAACAATACAGAAAGCACTTTCCAACAAGCATTAACACAGGCGACAGTTTATCATGCGCCGAAAGAGGATGATGTCGGCATTATCACCCCACCACCACGTGACTACCACAATGATTTTGCGACCTGTGATGCCACTAAAAAGATTGTCGCAGTGACTGCTTGTCCAACAGGGGTAACACAAACTTTTATGTCTGCAGAAGCGATCATGTTGTATGCGAAAACACAAGGTTGGTGTGTCAAAGTCGAAACACACGGGCAAATGGGGGCAGATAACTTGATTACACCTGAAGAAGTAGCAGCCGCTGACTTAGTCTTTGCCGCCACGGATATAGAGATTGATTTAGCGAAGTTTGAAGGTAAACCGCTTTATCGTACCTCAACGACTGCAACCTTAAAAAACATTGCACAAGAGTTTGATAAAGCATTCATGCAAGCGACTCCTTATACGCATACGAAACAAGAAGCGTCTAAAAATGCTTGTTGTTCAACAAGCACAACCAGCGAATGTTGTCAGTTAAAATGTGGTGTAGCACGTTGGTTACCGCTCATTTTACTTGCCGCACTCATCATTGCGCTCGTGGCTTATTTTAAATAAAACCTATCCCGAATTGGCATAATATTCATAAGAAAAAAGCCCGACAAAACACGCTGGGCTTTCTTTTTGGTGAGGCGTCCCTTAATTTTGACAATCTGCTTGTAACAACAAAATCAATAACACGACGACCTGTTGATAAAACGTAGTGCGTGTTTTTACTCGCTGTACTTTGTCATTGAACGGTAATAACCAAGGTAACAGTGTATCTTGGATCAGTTGCTGATAGGTTTTCATGTCATCTACTTCAGCAAGCTGACGTAGTAATTCTAAATAGACACACAGATGATCGCTAGGCTCAGGCTTATCCCGATTCAGTTGTAACTGAAAACGCACGAGCAATGCCTCCAAAAAGGTAAAATGGCAAGCCAGCTTTGCCTCGGGTAAATACGCAGAGGCATAAGGTAACGCACTACTGCTACCGTCTAACAGAAATAACTGCGTGTAATCCGCTGCTAATTCCAAATGTGCCAATTCAACTGTTTTTAACTGCTGTAATTGCTGTTGAATACCTTCTACTTGTGCTTGAAAGCCTTGCTCCGTGAGAAACGCAAAGAAATCATCAAATAGACCTTGTTGATATTGCGCTAATTGGCTAGCGGAAAGCTCATGACCAAGCATATTGCTCAGCCAGGTATAGACAAATTGGCGTTCTTCACGGGAAAACGGCATCATAGAGCGACCTCATGTGGACCGTGAAAACCCGTTACCGCAGGTGCTTGTCCCACAAATTTCTCAATATTGACCAAACAAGTATTGGCAGATACCGCTTGCGCTAAACTTGAACTGCCAATATCTAAGCTCATGGTATTCGGATCACCATAGGTATCAATAGAACCGACTTTTTCGTCTAAAGGTGAATACCATGCGCCTTCTTGTAAACGTAGTACACCTTGTGGGAAATTATCTGACACATGCGCACCAACAATCGCTTGTCCACGATCGTTATACACCCGCACTAAATCACCATGAACAATGCCTAAACGTTTGGCATCCTCTGGGTTGATAAACAAAGGCTCACGATCTTGAATAGCATAGGTCTCACGCAATGCTTTCGATTCGCATAACTGGGAATGCAAGCGCTTATCAGGATGTGCCGATTGTAACCAGAACGGATATTTGTCTGATTTTGGTCCACCGTGCGAACGCTCAGCTTTTTCAAACCACATTGGATGACCTTTACAATCTGCATAGCCATAACTGGCGATTTTGTTACTGAAAATTTCAATAAAGCCAGAGGGTGTGCCCAACGCATGTAATTCAGGATCCTCACGGAAATCCGCATGACGTACCCAAGGTTCCCCTTCAGGGAATAATACATAACCCTTTTGCCAAAATTCAGCAAATGGTGGCATGTCAAACTTGCCTTGGTTTTCTTGCCGACAGGCTTCATACAGGTGTTTGACCCATTCCATTTCGTCCATATTGCGACAATATTCTTTTTCTTTACCAAAACGACGGCAAAGATCTTTGAAAATCTCAAAGTCAGAACGCGAGTCATACAACGGATCTACCAGTTTTTGCATGGCGATCACGCCACGGTTACTGTACGAACCATAAGCATCAATATCGTTGCGCTCAAATGGGGTACAGGCGGGTAAGACAATATCCGAGAAGCGACAAGTGGCTGTCCAGCTGTAGTTGATCGACACAATGGTTTCTAACCGTTGGAAAGCCTGTTTCATCTTGTTACGTTCAGAATGGCGGTGCCAGTGGTTACAACCTGTAAAGATCGCCATTTTATATGGGGCGTAAGTGATTTTCTGTCCATTATGATCAATGGTTTCGCCAGGTTGTAATAAGGAATCGGTAATTCTAGCGCAAGGGATCACGGCACTGTAGCCGTTGTAATTTTTGTTATCGTATTTCGGTTTTTGCCCTTCATCTAAGTTTAATGGGAAGGCGCCCGGCATGGCGGCACCCGAGCTTGGAATACCAATCGAGCTATAATGGTGCGCATAACTAATGCCACCACCCGCTAAACCAATTTGCCCGAGCATGGCGGCCAGCACGGCGCCCATCCAATATGGTTGTTCGCCATGTTGTTGACGTTGGATTGCCCAACCAAAAATCAACTGGGTACGTTTACCCGCTAGCATTCTGGCAAATTGACGAATGTCTTCTGCTTGAATAGCGCAAATTTTTGCTGCCCACTCAGCATCTTTAACCACTTTACCTTCACTTTCACCCAGTAAATATGGCAAGAATTTTTCAAAACCTACGGTGTACATCTCGATGAATTTTTTATCGTACAAATTCTCGACATAAAGGGTGTGGGCAAGCGCCAACATAAAGGCAACATCTGTTTGCGGGTTGATGTATTGGAAGTCGCAACCTAAATAATTTTGGGTTTTGCTTTTCACGGGATCAACGCAAATCACATTCACGTCTTTTGCTGCTACTTTTGCTTTTAATTGTTCTAAATATTTATAGGCTTCGTGAGTTTCACAGTTCCAACCCACTTGTAAGTTTTTCACTGGATCACTTGCCCAGAAGATAATATTTTCACTTTCTTTTAAAATAATTTCCCAAGAAGTACCTTGTGAATACACCTCTGTTGATCCTAAGACATAAGGCAAAATCACCTGCCCTGCCCCAGTGGAATAATCCCCACTGGTACTGACACTGTTGCCGTGCATCCCCACAGCACGGATCATATGGTTACCGCAACTATGGAATTGCCCGGTAGATCGCCACCCTACGTTACCGGTGTGTAATGCCCATGGACCGTAATTTTGCTGGATACGTTCTAATTCTTCATAAAATAAATCTAATGCTTCATCCCAAGTCACACGCACAAAGCGGTTATCACCCCGTTGTGCCGTATTGCTGTTATGACGTTTTTTTAACCAACCCAAACGCACCATTGGGTAACGAATACGTGCTTCGCTATAAATTAAGTCTTTGATCCCCTTGATCATTTCCGTTGGGTATTGATCATATTCAAAGGGTTTGACATCAACTACTTTGCCATTTTGCACTTTGGCACGAATCGCCCCCCAGTGTGAACCTGTGATTTTCCATTCACTGACGTTTTCTGCAGACTGTGCAAACGCGTTTTGAGCAATAAGGAAATTAGGCATCGCAAATGTCGCCGCCATGGCAGACATATTTTTCAAAAATTGACGACGTGATTGTTTCATGGTGTTCTCTCCTACTTGCTGTCAGAATGGGCTTCAAAGTCAGATGAATGCAGTTGTAAATAGCGTAAAACTTCTTTACTGGTTTGTTTATCCATGTTGGTGAACCCCACCATACCATTGAATAAACCGATCCATGTATTCGAGTCAAAGTGCGCCACTTCTGGCTGTCTATGACAGGTACTACATTGGGTTTTGTACATGCTTTCCGCCGCTGCCCATACTGGCTTCACGTCCTCAATTAACTGTGATTTAGCAATCCACACTTGCATGCTGACTTGTTGCCACGTTAAACCTGTTAAAGGATCTTCTTGTTTCGCTAACACCGTAAAGTGCGGTGCATTTTGCATAAATTCTTTGCTTAATACGGCATCTGTAATATTTTTGCCAAATTGGTGATACCAAATTCGACCAAAACCTTTGTCTTTACGCCACATGGTCATTTCCACTAAATCCGCGCCTTGACCCGCTTTAACAAAACGTACTGGTACCGCCGTTTCCAGTTGACCAATTTGCGCTTGCATAGCTTCATCTTTAAACAGCGCGATATTGGCTTTACTGTAATACGTTTTATCCGTCTGTGGTGCTTTCGCCACCAATTGATCAAATTTCGAAGTACTGCCTTCACTCACTTGTGTTTTTGGTAAATGGTGTGCTACGCCTTTATGGCAATCCATACAGCTTTGATCTTTCGCTGCGGCAGGAATCATGGCTTTTCTCGCTGCCTCAGACATTTTGTCGAAGTTCATGCGCTCATAGCTATGACAGGCTTTACATTCTTTCGAACCATTCGCTGCAAAACGAGCCCATTCTCGTTCTGCCATTTCTTGGCGGTGCTTTTCAAACGCCCCCTCTTCCTCATATTTGCCGGTGAATTCTGCAAATACCTCACGCACCGCTTGGACTTTGCGGGCATATTTGGCGGTTTTATCATGCGGCAAGTGGCAGCTTGAGCAAGTGGCAGTGACACCAGAACGATTTGACCAATGTGCCGTTTGCTTTAATTCTTCTAATGGTTGCTGCATAGAATGACAACCAATACAAAATTCTTCGGTACTGGTGTGATCCATTAAATCATTAAATTTTTGCCAGCTAATCGCACCCGCAATAAAGCCGATACTCACTAAAATACCCAAACCTATTTTGGCAGAAGGCTTGGTAAAAAATCGCTTAATTAACATAAAAAATTTCATATCTACCCCGTTACGCGCCTGGTAAGCCAATGACGAATATTTGTAATAACCAAACGATCAAGCCATAAGCTCCTACGCTCCCCATCATTAAAATCGGCAACAGTATGCCGGCAAAGAAAAACGTTTTAATCACATCTTTCAAGGTTGAGTGTGTTTGTTGTCTTAGCATAAATAGATTCCCAAGCTTGATTATAAGAAACGCGGATTATACATGAAGAAAGGGAAATCCTTATTGAGAAGGATCAAATTAGATATCTTTTAAGAGTTAAACTGGTAAAAAATAGCCAATAAGAATAGAAAAACATCAATGTAATATAATGTTTTATATAACAAAAAAATAAATTTCTCATCACATCGCTGATTCACCAACAAAAAAACGGGATATAACAAAATATCCCGTTTTTGCTTATTGATTACTTAATTATGCTACATCGTAGGTCATCAAAGCATTGGTTTTATCCATCGCTAAATTCATATAACGCTCATATTGTTTTAATACATCAGCAATTAATTCATCTTTAGTCATATATTGCACATCATAACCTTCTCGCCCATCAATAAAGTAGGTAATCGGCTCATAAGAACGTTTAGAATCAATATTTGGCATCGCTTCATCTTCCACCACCAAGGTGGATAATTCACGGAATTGACATTCAATACCATATAAGAAATTACGTAAATTTTCCTTCATCACTACAAATTCAATTTTGGGCTTTTTCCCGGCAATCATGTCAACCTGTGCGGTTAAACCATGTTTTTCAAACTCCGCCACTAATTCATAAAAAGCGGGCTGAGCAATTTCATCAATAAAATTACGCACGTCAGCACGTTTCGATTGCGAAAGAATTTTTTCTAAGCGCAATTTCCAGTGTTTCCCCGTCCAATTACTGCTACCCTGTGAAAAAGTTTTGCTGAAATATTGGTTATCCACCATCAACCCTTTCCATAGACCAAAACACAGTAACAACATAATCATGGTGAAAGGTAAGGCGATGACCAGTGTCATGGTTTGTAAGGCAGACAAGCCGTCTGAACGTAATAAGGCAATCGCCAGTACCGCCAATAATATTGCCCAAAACACACTTTGCCATTTGACACTGTTTTCTTCCCCTTGCGAAGCAATGCTGTTAATCACATAAATGCCAGAATCCGCTGAGGTAATAAAGAATAACGCGATAATCACAATGGCAATAAAGGAAGCAATATTGCCAAAAGGTAATAAATCAAAAAAACCAAATAATAACGCTTCCGTGTTGCCCGCAAGTGCGGTCAAATTTCCTGCGGTTTCCCCATCTAGCCAAATCGCAGAATTGCCGAAAGTGGTCATCCACAGTGCATTAAAGAGTGAGGGAATAAATAACACCCCTAAAATAAATTCTCGAATCGTGCGCCCTTTGGAAATTTTGGCAATAAAAAGACCGACAAACGGGGCCCAAGACACCCACCACGCCCAATACAACACCGTCCAACCGCTAAACCAACCTTGATTTTCAGGCTCATAAGCAAAGGTGCGGAAACTTAACGACACTAAATTACTCAGATAATAACCTAGATTTTCCGTGAAGCTAGTTAACAATAACAATGTCGGTCCAAGCACGATCACAAACAGCATTAGAATCAGCGCAAAAAATAAATTAATTTCACTTAAACGGCGCACCCCCTTTGCAACCCCCGTAATAGCAGAAATCGTTGCAAAACACATCACCAAAATGATCAACAGAGAAAGTGTGGAAAAACTCCGAGAGTCAATCCAACCCAAGCTATTTAATCCCGCATCTAACTGCATGGCGCCATAACCTAAGGTCGTCGTGATACCGAAAATCGTACTACATAAGGCACAGACATCGATCACATGTCCCCAAAAACCTGAAATACGCTGTTTTAATAACGGATAAAAGCCTGAACGGATGGTGAGCGGTAACTTATACCGAAAACCGAAATACGCCAGTGCGAGACCAATCACCGCGTAAATTGCCCAAGCATGAATCCCCCAGTGATAAAAAGTCATTAACATGGCTTCTTTGGTTTTTTCCGCTGCAGTCATGCCCTGATGTAATGGATTGGCATAATGTAACATCGGCTCAGCCACACCAAAATACATCAAACCAATACCCATTCCTGCCGCGAATAACATCGCTATCCAAGAGAGGAATGGATACTCTGGTTCTTCATTATCCGAACCTAAACGAATATCGCCTAATCGACTGGTACAAAGCAACACTAAGAAAACAATAAAAATGGATACCGCAAGCACATAAAACCAACTGAAATGGCTAAAGATTTGTTGCTTAACGACGTTTAAGGTCCCTTGAGCATGTTGTGGAAAAAAAGAACAATATAAAGTGACAAAAATGATGAAGAAAAGACTGGGAAAGAAAATCGGTGCTTTTAATGTACTACGTTGTTGTAACTGCTTAAAAAATGTCAAAACGCCTCCTTAGTGACGAGATAATGTGATATAACCTATTGGCATACGGAAATTTCATGCTATTCATGAAAAATAAGGAAAAAACTGCGCAAAATACAGTTTAAATGAGATAGTATTGCACTTAACTAAGACAACTAATCGCCATTAATATAACAAAAATGCCTCAAAATCGCAAAAGTCCCCTTTTCGCGCCAACAGGCAAAAAGAGTAACTGAGTTTATTTTCCTGTCTTTCCTTGCTATATTTACGCAGTTTACATCTTCTAAGGATATCAAATGACCCAATACAACAAACTGAGAATTGAATGGGATTGTCGGCGAGGAATGCTCGAACTGGATAACGTCATTATGCCATTTTATCGACAGCACTTTGACGCCTTATCTGACACACAAAAAGACACCTTTATTCGTTTATTAGCGTGTAGCGATTTACAGCTTTTTTCTTGGTTCTTTAATCGAGGTATGGCAACTGATCCTCAATTACAACAAATGGTTGATTACATTCAAAAAACATTGAAACTCACAGATTAATTTGTCTTTACAAAAAAGATTGAACTTTTTTTATTCGGCACCGTCTAACTGTTTGCAAGAGCTTGCTGTCTTTGAATATTAAGGCTTGTTAGAGGTGATATAAGAGGTTATATGGCTGAACAGCTAACAGATCAGGCTTTGGTAGAAAGAGTACAGCAAGGAGATAAAAAGGCCTTTAATTTATTGGTTTCTCGTTATCAAAATAAAGTGGCTGGTTTGCTGACTCGCTATGTGTCACAAAACGACATTCCTGATGTTGTACAAGAATCATTTATCAAAGCATATCGCTCGATTGATTCTTTTCGTGGTGATAGTGCTTTCTACACATGGCTATATCGAATCGCCGTCAATACGGCAAAGAATTATTTAACTGCTCAAGGACGTCGCCCTCCTAATGAAGATATCTTAGCGGAAGAGGCTGAAAGTTATGAAATGGGCAGTAACTTACGGGATGTGGATACCCCGGAAAATGAAATGTTATCCAGCGAATTAAAGAAAATTGTATTTGATACAATAAACGGTTTACAAGAAGATTTAAGAACGGCCATTACACTCCGCGAGCTTGAGGGCTTAAGCTACGAAGAGATCGCAGAAATTATGGATTGTCCAGTTGGAACTGTTCGCTCTCGAATTTTCCGTGCGCGTGAAATTATCGAAAGTAAAGTGCAACCTATGTTGCAACGTTAAATACAATACAAAAAATCCAAAACCAAGCAAAAGTTGGAGTGTCCAAATGCAAAAAGAGTTACTTTCAGCCTATATTGATGGTGAACAAGTCAGCGCTGAATTGACTGAAAAATTATGCCAAGATGACGAATTACAGCAATCTTGGGCAAATTTTCATACAATTCGTGCAGTCATGCGTCAAGAAAGCGAAGTATTACTGGGTGCAGATTTTACCGCGAAAATGGAAACGCTCATTGAAGCAGAGGAAATGAGAGTCGTCACACCGATGATTTCACAACCGTTGCCAGAAGAAGTAGAACACTTACCATTTATGCAAAAACTCAAAGGTCTTTTTGCTCCCTTGGCACAAGTCGCTGTGGCAGCAAGCGTTTGCTTAGTTGCGGTGCTTGGCACACAATCTGTGATTACGGCTAAGAATGAAGCGCAAAACAATGTTGATGCGCCAATTTTACAAACCTTACCGTTTAATAATGTCGTACAGCAAGTAAGTTATAATGCACCGATTAAAGATGTAGTCACACCAGAGCAATTGGAACAAAAAAATAAACGCATTGGTGCAATGTTACAAAACTATGAAGTACAACGTCGTCTTTATGCTGACTCTTTAATCTTAAATCAGCAAAACACACAAAAATAATGTTTTTCGTTAATTCACCTTCACCACCTTTATAGGTGGTGAATTTGTTTTATGGTGGCAACTATGTTTAAAGCACTGCAAAAATTTCTCACCTTTTTCTTGCTCGCGCTCTGCTCATTTAACACATTTGCAGAAGAAAGCCTGTCGGCCAAACAAATTCTACTCAAAATGCCAGAAGCGCGCGAAAAACTCAGCTATGAAATTGCTTTTGTGAAAACAACACCCGCCAATATGGATTCTTTACGTTATCGTCATCTTCATATTGATGGTAAATCCTACGCGCAGTTAGTGACTCTGGACGGTATCCAACAAGAAATTGTGCTCAGGGATAATTTAGTCAGCTATTTCCAGCCGAATTTCCAACCTTTTACGATTCATAGCGCCCAAATCATTGACAGTTTACCGGCACTGATGAATGCCAATTTTGAACGGTTAGAAAAATACTATGATTTTGTCAAAATGGGGCGCAATCGTGTTGCTAACCGTCTTGTGCAAACAATCCGTATTTTGCCAAAAGATGATTTCCGTTACCAATATGTCGCCTTTATTGATGAAGAAAATCATTTGCTACTACAAAGTGACATTCTCGATCGCGATGGTAACTTATTAGATCAATTTCGTGTCGTCAATCTGTATATTGGCGATGGCTTACAAGGTTTAGCAGAATATCTCGAAAATATTGTGTTCCCACCATTACTGATTGATAAAAAAGAAGAGACAACGCCAACATTCCACTGGCAAACCAGCTGGTTACCACAGGGGTTTGTCAAGATAAATCAAGCTGTGGGATTAGACGATGAACGCCATATTGAAAGCCAATTATACAGTGACGGGTTATTCTCTTTTACGCTTTATGTGTCTGATCCGATTGCTGAGGTCAATTTAGATAATACGTGGAAACAAGGAACTTATACGATTTACAGTGAAATGATCAATGGCAAAGAAATTACCTTTGTTGGTCAATTACCGATTTCCACCGCAAAACGTATCGTGCAAGACATTCAGTTCAAAAAGTAAGGCATAACATGTTAAAAGAAACAGCCATTGTGATTGACTACCAATCCGGCATGGCAAAAGTAGAATGTCAATCACAAAGTGCTTGTGGAACTTGTGCAGCACAAAACGCCTGTGGTGCCTCCGCACTCTCTGAACTCACTGGAGAAAAGGGAGAGCACATTTTTTGGATTGAAACCATTACTCCACTAAAAGTGGGGCAACGGGTTGAAATTGGTTTAGAAGAGCGTTCGTTAATTTTCTCCGCGCTCATCATTTATATTGTTCCTCTACTTACTATTCTCGTCAGCACGTTTCTCGCGGAAAAACTGTTCTCTCATGAATTAATCAGCGCTTTGTTTATCTTTATTTGCACAGCATTGTCCTTTCTCGCCATTCGCACATACAGTAAAAGGTTAAAGAAGAAACACCACTACCAACCTATTTTATTAAGAGTTTTGTAATCTTAACGAATCCTTTATAATGCACAGAAATTTAAAAATAGGATAATTTTATGCCGTTTATGTTAGGTATTACAGGCTATAGTGGAAGTGGCAAAACCACATTACTTGAACAGCTCGTGCCAATTCTTAATCAACATGGGATAAAGGTTTCCGTGATAAAACACAGTCACCATGATGCACAAGTAGATAAAGTCGGTAAAGACAGCTGGCGCATGAAAACAGCAGGGGCGAATCAGGTGATGATGACCTGCGATAATCGTTGGGCATTGATGACAGAAACACCAACGCAACCCGCCAATCTAGCCTATTTAGCGCAACATTTTGATCCTCACTTAACGGACCTAATCCTTGTAGAAGGTTTCAAACATGAGCCGATTGAAAAAATATTATTACACCGTCAAGAAATGACAAAACCGCGACCAGAACTCGACCAATATGTTATTGCGTTAGCCACCAACTATCCACTTTCATCAACGGTCCCTGTTTTAGACATCAATGATAGCACGCGAATCGCTACTTTCATTCGGCATTGGTATCAACAAAAGTGCGGTGCAAAATAGGAAAGTTTTATGACCGAACGTGAAAGTTATCGGGGGTTAGCTTGGATTGCGGCAATGGCACTTTTCATGCAAACCCTTGATGCAACCATTCTCAACACTGCCTTACCCGCCATTTCACGCGATTTAAATGAATCGCCGTTAGAAATGCAACTTGCGATTATCAGCTATGCACTCAGTGTGGCGTTGTTTATCCCACTCAGTGGTTGGCTCGCGGATAAATATGGCACCTTAAAAATTTTTCGCATTGCTGTCAGCATTTTTGTTATCGGCTCTGTTGCCTGCGCCATCTCTAACACGCTTGATACCCTTGTCCTGGCGCGTGTATTACAAGGTTTTGGCGGTGCCTTAATGATGCCCGTAGCACGGCTTGCCATTATTCGCACCGTGCCTAAACAGCATTTATTATCCGTTTGGAATTTAATGGCGATGTCAGGTTTGCTCGGTCCGATTTTAGGTCCGATTTTAGGTGGCTGGTTAGTAACCTATGCGACTTGGCATTGGATATTCTTGATTAATATTCCGATTGGTATTATCGGGGTATTGATTGCGGGCAACTACATGCAAAATGTCACGGCTGAAGTCAATAAACTTGATTGGAAAGGCTTTATGCTCTTTGCTGGTAGTTTAGTCGGACTCACATTGGGCTTAGATCTCATCGCTGAACGAAGTAGTCATAAAGGGATTGCGTTTAGTGTATTAATGTTGGGATTACTCTTATTGTGTGCTTATTATTTCCACGCGAAAAAATCCCCTATTTCCCTTTTGCCACTGTCCTTATTTAAGATCAGAACCTTTACGATCAGCATTGTGGCCAACTTATTTATTCGCCTTTGTGGTTCGGGGATTCCTTTTTTATTGCCTTTGATGTTACAAGTTGTTTTTCATTACAGCGCGGAATTATCTGGCTGGCTCCTCGCTCCGATTGCCATCAGTTCTGTGTTAATGAAACCCTTAATTAGCCCTATTCTCCACCGTTTAGGCTACAAAACCACCCTCCTTTTAACCGCCATTTGTCTCACACTGGCGATTGCTGTCATGGCGTTGGTCACTGTTGACACACCAATTTGGTTATTAGTACTCGCCCTCGCATTTTATGGCGCTTGTATGTCTGTGATTTTCAGTGCGACCAATACCTTAGCGGTCAGCGAATTATCCGAACAAAACGCCAGTGCCGGATCCACTATTTTGAGCGTTGCTCAACAAATGGGGATTGGGATCGGCATTGCGGTCTGCTCCGTGATCCTTGGGATTTATCGCGACCACATCGGAGAAGTGGGTGAACAACTTCAACAATCATTCAGCTATACCTTTTTAAGCGTTGCCTGTTTTGGTTTTATTTTGATTTGGGTGCTCACTTATTTAAAAGCCCAAGATGGTCAGAGTCTCCGTCGTTAAAACACAAGGCGAGAATGGGAGTTGAATTTAAAACCTAACCATTTGAATATAAATAGATTTATTTTAAGCAAATAAAAATAGGTAACAAAACAGGTAACAAAAACTGTTCCCTCCCCTATTTTTTGATTACTTTTTATACTCACTTTCTGTTTGATTATCTTCTCTAAAAATGAGTTTCTTTACATTATAAAAAAGGACTAATTAAAACTTGTTCAAAGGGTGTCAGCCATTGGCGTACACTTATTGCCGATTTTGCCAATGCCATAAAAAAAGGTCGAAAAACTGGAATAGCGATAAAACAGAGTTGACGGGGCGGTAATCTAAACCTTTCTTCTGAACTTTTTACCCACCCTCCCCCATATCTGAAAATTTTAATTTTGCAGTTGTAAATATTAAGTTAGTTCTGCTGTTGTGTCAACAACAGGTCATAAATACTACGATCATAAGTTGACTAAAATAGAAAAAGGCAACTTGTTAGAAATGACCTCTCGCTTATCTAATGCGGAGATTTCTAGCTCGTCGCCTTTATCTAATATCAATGATAAAAGCCTATTACAAATTCTGCAACAACAAAATGCAGAACTGGAGCAAACTAACAGCCAAATCAAACGGTTTGGCGGAGAAGAGTTTAATGATTTAATGGCTAGGGTGTGTATTGGAATAAAGAAAAAAGCCAGCAATTTCTGAAAACCCATCCGCTTCAATTACATTGGGATCTTACATCAGATGCTGACCTTTCTGTAAAGAATATTAAAACCGAAACTGACCTAAGTCAATACATTCAACCTGCACCCTAACATCCACCATTGGTGGAAGTATCCTCAATGTATTATGTAGCATAATCCCCTGATTTTTCATAAATCCACCACCACGATTTTTTATCAAGAAAAAAAGCAATATGTATATATAAGCAAAAAACTATAGGACCAATAGGACCAATAGGACTAGAAAATAATATATAGATAAAAAACAATGAGTTATGTAAAAAAATAAATAAAATTTGGTCCTATTTTTGTCTGTTTTGGTCCTATTTTTTAAGGTGATTTTGACGAAATGAGGCAGTAAATAGCCTAAAAAAGAGATTGTATTGTGTTGAAAATAAACTTTTTATCTAATTTTTTTAATCCTGCGCCCATTGCTTTGTGTAAAATAAATGCTGCATATTTTGACAAAAATGAACATTTAACCAATTTATATGCTACATATTAGACAATAAAAAATTCATGCTCCTATTAAGAAAAGTTTTTTATGCTGTTGGTGGAAATAAAAAAGGCTAAATAAATTAGCCTTTGAAAGAATAGTGTTAAGCCACAACCTTAAGATGTTTTGGTGGTGGAATAATTAGTTCTGGTGCCTGACTTTCTACATAATCCGCCCATTCTTGTAACATCACCGCCCTTTGTGAGAGATACAAGGATTTATCATAGGTACGTCTAATTTGATTTTTATCTTTATTTTGCTTGTGTGATAAGGCTCTTTCTATCCAGTCAGCTTTATAGTCTTTCTCGTTTAATGACGTGCTGAATAGATGGCGTATGCCGTGCGTAGTAAGCCGTTTTTCCCCTATCCCCTTGATAATGGCTTTACGCATTGCTTCAATGCTTAAATGACCGCTTTTCGCTGTTAAACTGGCAAACACAAATTCGCTATTAATCCCAAGTGCGGTGTGTAATTGTTGCATTTTATTAAATATCCCAACGGCTTGGCGTGATAGTGTTACTACGTGTTCTCTCCCCTCTGGTAGATTCTTATTGCCTTTTTGGACTCGGTAGATCCACGTTTTCTCTTTGTAATGAATATCCGCCCATTTCGCTTTGGCTATTTCAGACGGTCGTCCACCAGTCAATACCACCAGCATAACCGCATAAAATGAAAACGGATTAAAGCGGTTTTCATCTCTTGCTCGGTAAAAGCCGTGTAAGAACTCGCTTAATGCTTCAGGGGTAATGGTATTCATTCCCTTAGATACTGGCTTATCAAATTCCTTGCCTATTTCTGCTAACGGATTATGCGCAATCAATCCCCTATGAAGTGCGAACCTCATCACATTGTTAAGGTTGCCAATAGTCTTTTTAACGGTTTCTAACTTGCCCTCTTTCTCTAGTGGTTTAAGCGCATTAATGGCGATAAGTGGCGTGATTTCTGATATTGGATAATTGGCAAAGTGTGGGAGTAAATGGCGTTCAAATAAAGCCCACGTATCTTTGGCGGTACGTTCTGAAAAGTTAGCCTTTATTTTTCTATCTTCAAACCACGCTTTAGCCATCTTCTCAAAGGTACGATTTAACTTATCCGCCTGCGCTTGCGCTTGTTGCTTACGGTAGGTTTGTGGGTCGATATTATTAGCCAATAACGCATTATATTCATCACGCTTGGCTCTAGCTTGTGATAAGGATAAATCAGGATAAGCGCCTATACTAATCTTAGCGCGTTTATTAGTGTAAGGTTTACTGTATATAAATCTCCATAATTTAGAGCCTGTATTAGCTACCATTAAATGCAATCCAGCACCATCAGAAAGTAAATACTCTTTACCCTTTGGTTTTGCGTTTTTTATTTCCGTATCTGTGAGAGGTCTTACTTTTTTAGCCATATCATCAGCCCCTAGATAATTTTGGTTACCTGTGAATAAATTTTTGCTGCCTGAAAGGTTCAACTTAACCACGTCCTGAAACGGTACGTTAATTACTGTATTTTCAACAGGTTATAATTATTTGTTACCTAATTAAAATTTTATTGTTACCTAAAAATACAAATAAAAACAAAAATAAATATAAAAATAAATCATTTATTTTCAATAAGATAATAGCTTTTTGTTACCTTTTTATTTTTTAATAAAACCTATTTTTAGGGAGTGATTTTAGAGAGTAACAAGCACATTATAAATCAGGTAACAAAAAAGGTAACTAAAAATGTGGGTTAGAATGAATAAGTTTGATTAATTTTGCACTATGTAAAATGCGATAAACCTTGATTTTACTGGGTTTTATTGATTATTTTGGTGAGGTTTGATGAAGATTGATTTATGGATTGGCGGAGGAGAATGGGAGTCGAACCCACCCGAGATTGCTGGCAACCTCAACAGGATTTGAAGTCCTGCCGCTTCACCGGAAACGACGCTCCTCCGTGCTAGAAGTGGTGAGCACTTTAACGCAAATACACAAGGGATTCAAGTAGGTAAATAAAACTCGGAAGAAATTGACCGCACTTTTTTAACCGCCTCACAAAATTGGGCTTTCTTTTTGATTGCATACTGAATTTTCAGCGAAAAACGAGTATGATTAAATCAATTTTGTGCGCAATAAAAAGGAATCCGAATGTCGCTCTACTCTTCTCTTCCTTCCATTGATAAATTGTTAAAAACGCCTGAAGGCGCTAGATTAAGTAATGAATTTGGGCATACTGCGGTAGTGAATATTTGTCGTCAATTGATTGAACAAGGGCGTGAATACATCAAGAATGAAAATAAACTACTCCCCGTTTTTCAAGATATAAGCGACACTTTACGTGAAATTGAACATCAGTTACACGCACAAAGCCAAGTGAAAATACAATCTGTCCATAATCTGACCGGTACTATTCTACACACCAATCTTGGGCGTGCCTTATGGTCAGATGCGGCCCAACACGCCGCCTTGACCTCAATGTCGCACAATGTGGCATTAGAATACGATTTGGAGGAAGGCAAACGGAGTCATCGTGATCATTATATTAGCGATCTCTTATGCCAATTAACGGGGGCGGAAGCCGCCTGTATCGTCAATAACAATGCAGCAGCGGTGTTACTTATGCTCGCGACCTTTGCACAAGGCAAAGAAGTGATTATTTCTCGTGGTGAATTAATTGAAATTGGCGGTGCTTTTCGCATTCCAGATATTATGCAACAAGCCGGTTGCAAATTGGTGGAAGTCGGTACAACCAATCGTACACATTTAAGTGATTATCGTCACGCGATTAACGAAAATACTGCCTTTTTAATGAAAGTGCACAGCAGTAATTATCAAATCTGTGGTTTCACAAAGTCAGTAACAGAAGCAGAACTGGTAACGTTAGCCAGAGAATTTAATCTGCCAGTGATGACTGATTTAGGCAGTGGCGCATTAGTCGATTTAGCACAATATGGATTACCGAAGGAACCGACTGTGCAAGAAAAATGGGCACAGGGTGTAGAGTTGATTTCATTTTCTGGCGATAAACTACTGGGCGGACCACAAGCAGGTATTATTGTGGGCAAAAAAGCCTGGATTGATCGCTTACAACCCCATCCTCTTAAGCGTGCACTGCGTTGCGATAAAGTCATTCTGGCAGGATTAGAAGCCACGTTGCGTTTATATTTGCAACCAGAGAAATTAAGCCAACACTTAACCACACTGCGCCTATTAACACAACCAGTAGAAGCATTACATGAACAAGCCGAACAGCTCCAATCCGTATTACTGACAAAGTTAACCACAGATTACAGTGTAGCTATCACCAATAGTGTGGCACAAATTGGCAGTGGCTCACAGCCCATGGCAACCATTCCTTCTGTCGCAGTCACCATTTCCACTGAAAAAGCAGGAAAACTGACCGCACTTTTACAACGCTTTAAAACTCTTCCACAGCCGATCATTTGCCGAGTAGAAAAAGAAAAAATCTGGTTAGATTTACGTGGTTTAGCGGATATAGATAGTCTCCTCAAGACAATCATGCAGCTATAAAAAGCAAAAAGGGGCCTATGCCCCCTTGCTTGATGCGTTAACCAATACGTTGCAAAGCATCGTAAATCAAGCCCCAAAATTTCGCTTTATCCAGTTGCATTGCCACCTGTGTGTGACAATTTTCAGGAATCGGATAACGAAAATCTGCCACCGTCATCCCCAATGTGTGAGTGCCTGTTAACTCAATATTGATGGGCACCACTTTCGTCGTACAAACCGTCGGATCAATCACATAAGCCACAGCGCAAGGATCATGTACTGGCGGATAATCAAAATTTTGCGCTTGCTTATACATTTTGCGAAAAAACGCCAACAATTCGAGAACAAACTTGGCTGGTTTTGTTTGAATTTTTTCAATGTTTTTAATCACATCTTCTGTGGCTAAAGCTTGATGGGTCAGATCCAATCCCACCATAGTTAATGGCCATTTTTCATTGAACACAATGTATGCCGCCTCAGGATCGATCTTAATATTAAATTCGGCAACCGCACTCCAATTGCCGGTGTGATAGCCTCCTCCCATTAAGACAATTTCCTTCACGCGTTCCACAATGCGAGGTTCTTTTCTCACCGCCATGGCAATATTAGTTAAACCACCGGTAGGCACCAACGTAATTGTTTTGGGCGGGTGGGTCATCACTAACTCAATAATTAAATCGACGGCATGACGTGAATCTAAACTCAGTTTCGGTTCGGGCAAAACAGGTCCATCCATCCCTGATTCACCATGGATACTTGGTGCAACTTCTACTTCTCGCACTAAAGGTCGCACACAACCTTTGGCAATAGGTACGTTAAGGATATTGGCTATTTCAGCTACCGCTAAAGCATTACGACTGACTTTTTCTAGCGTTTGATTACCCACCACAGTCGTGATTGCTAACAGATCAATTTCTGGATTGCCATGCGCTAACAGAATCGCAATGGCATCATCATGCCCTGGATCACAATCTAGAATAATTTTTTTCATGTCCATTCCTCTCCTACTTAGAATAACATCTTGTTTATCTTAATAATTTTCCTTCAGCGTAGAGCTAATTGGGTTTGAGGACAATCCTTTAAGCTCAAAACTGTGAATGAGATCACAACATAAATGCCACCTCATGAGGTGGCATAAGAGCGCAACAGAAAAAAGTTATTCATTTAAACGCTAAATGCTAAAATAAAAACAAAAGCATTGAGGATAAGAGATGATTATTGTGACATCAGGCCATGTTGATCATGGTAAAACGGCTTTATTACAAGCTCTCACTGGCACACATACCGCACATTTACCCGAAGAAAAAAAGCGCGGTATGACCATTGACTTGGGTTATGCTTACTTGCCTTTAGAAAAAAACGGAAAAATCGACCGCACTTTAGGCTTTATTGATGTGCCGGGGCATGAAAAGTTTCTCGTTAATATGCTCGCTGGCTTAGGTGGTATTCATTATGCGATGCTCATTGTGGCAGCAGATGAAGGTGTGCAAGCACAAACTCTAGAACACTTGGCAATTTTACGTTTATTGCAATTAGAGCACATTCTTATTGTTATAACCAAAGCAGATCGCGCAACATCACCGCAAATTGAACAACTTTCACAACAATTAAAAGCGAATCATCCCATTTTAGCCAATTCACCTGTTTTTATCACTTCGGCTAAAACCGAACAAGGTATTGATGAATTACGTAACTATCTTGCTAAGTTACCTAATTTAGCGGATTCCAATAAACCCTTTCGTTATGCTATCGATCGCGTATTTAGCGTAAAAGGGGTAGGTACCGTCGTAACTGGTACTGCATTTAGTGGACGAGTACAAATCGATGATGAACTGTTGTTATCCAATGGTCAGACCGTACGTATTAAAAATATTCATAGCCAAAATCAACAAACCAATGTGGGTAACGCAGGGAAACGCTTAGCATTAAATCTGAATGTGGATTTAGATCGGATCACCATTGAGCGTGGAGATTGGTTACTTTCTCAACAACCCTTGCCACCAACATCACGTATCATCGTGCTGCTCAATGCGGAAACGACCTTACAAGAAAGTCAGCCTATCCATCTCTATCATGCCAGTGCGCGAACAACGGGTAAGCTAAATTTACTGCAACACAAAACCCTTTTGCCTGCACAACAAGGTTTAGCAGAAATCATTTTAGAAAAGCCATTGTTCTTAGCTTATGCTGATAAACTCATTTTACGTAGTGGCGATGCCAAACATCTGGTCGCAGGTGCGAAAGTTATTGAGATTAATTCGCCCAAGCGCCACAAGCGAACTGAACAACGGTTAGATTTCGTATATGCTTTACAGCAAGCCAAAACCACCACCGAACGCACCACACTTTATCTACAAAATAAAGCTGTTGATGCTCAAACGTTGATGTGGACGGAGCAATTAAATGCAGAGCAGCTCGCTGAGATCGTCGCGACCAATCAGCAAGTGCGTTTTCAGGATTGGATCTTTAACGCAGATTATCAACAACAACAAACCGAGAAATTATTGACCGCACTTGCGCAATATCACCAAAATCATAATGACCAACTGGGTATCAGTAAGGCTCGTTTATATCGGATTGCAACCCTGAACCAACCCGAAAAATTGATGTATCACTTCATAGAAGCATGTTTGGCTAAGGGGCAATTACAACAGACACGCGGCTGGCTACATTTACCTGAACACAAAATCCAATTTTCAGAGGAAGAACAAGCACTATGGCAAGCGGTACTGGCACAATTTGAACAACAGCATGGGCACCCCCTTTGGGTGCGTGATCTCGCCAATGTGTTAGGGCAAGACGAAAGCGCAATGCGAAATTTTCTCTATAAAGCGGGGAAATTGGGTTACCTGACACCGATTGTCAAAGATCGTTTTTTCCTCACAGAAACGCTCTACGCTTATTCACGTTTAGTAAAACAATTCATTGCAGAGCACGGCGCGATTTCAGTCAATCAACTCCGTGATGAGCTTCAATTCGGACGTAAATTGGTTGTACAGCTGATTGAATATTTTGATCGTTGTGGTTTTTTGCGCCGCAAAGGAAATATTCACGTATTACGTGATAGTGACGTATTTGATTTGTAAAAACGGTGAGTGAAACACTCACCGTTTACTACATAGATGCTGTATCAAGCTCCACCCGTTGTTGCGTTTCAATTGATTTTTTGGCAGCACAAGCCACAGAAATCGCTTTTGTTGTCGCTTGACTCAAAATGCAATGCTCAGTTACCCCTAATAAATGTTTCACGACCATATCTGCTTCAATTTCCACGGATCGAGTTAACCAAAGCGGAGATAACGCTGTAGGTAAATTATATTTTTGTGTTGCTTTACCACTCTCGCGTAAAGATAAATCGGCCTCAAACTCATCATATAAATTAAATTGCTGTCGAGTACCATCCGCAAAACTTAACGTCATTGTAGAGGTAAAGAAATTCACCATTAATGCCCCTAACTCACCATGGATCGTGATCCCCCATTCGTGCAGTCGATAAGCCGTCCCCATTTCTAATGACGCAAAAACCCCACTTTCAAACTGCAGTAATAACTGAATAATATCATGGTTATCTGGCGTATCAGTGTGTGCTCGATTCGTTGCTTGCGCATAAACAGAGCTTACATCTCCCAATAACCAACAGAGTAAATCCAGTTCGTGAATTTCATTAAACAGTTTTCCACCAGTTAAATTAACATCATTCTTCCACCAGTTTTTATCTTGAAAAGCATCAATCCAACGTTGTCGACTAGCACGAGCAACGGTAATTTTGCCTAGCACATTTTGCATCATCAATTCTTTTGCCTTGAGTAACCCCGGCAAAGTACGCAACAAATGACCGATAAATACACTTTTCTTCTTCTGTTTCGCCAGGGTAAGAATTTCTGAACAATCAGTTTGATGAATACTGAACGGTGTTTCGATAAAAATGTGGCAACCATGTTTTAATGCAGTTAATGCGGGGACTTTATGGGCATAATTTGGTGTAGCAATTAACACAAGATCAGGCGTCACTTCATGAAATAGGGTTACCGAATCAAGTTGTCGAAATGATTAACTTCGGTGCGCTTCAGCCTTTAGGCGATCTGATTGATAGTATTGGGCGTGATAAATTCGCTGAGGCAGCCATTAGCGAAGGCACCGTACAAGGGCAAAACTATTCTATTGGTTATGAACATGGACCAAGTGTACAAGCTGGGATCTTAACGAATCAACATATCATTGAAAAAATGTTCCAAGACATTGTGATTAATGGAACTGATCCAATGGTGGCTGCACAAAAAGCAGAAAAAGAGCTAAACAGTTTATTAGAGGCTGTTATCACAAAATAAAAACAACCCAATCCCCTTAATATCTTGCCAATTTACTTATGTAAATAAGTATTAGGGGGGCTTTGTCTAAAATTTCACAATGTCGCATATCTTATGGATTTTATAGTTTTAAAATTTCTTTCACAAAGGGAATCGTTAATTTACGTTGGGCTTGTAGTGATGCTTTATCTAATTTACTTAGTGCTTCAAATAACGTTTTCATATCGCGCTCTAAGCGTTTCAAAAGAAAATTAGCTACTTCATCGGGGAGTTCGATACCACGTTGATGTGCATTTTTTTGCAATACATGGATTTTTTGTTGATCATTTAAGGGGACCAGCTGATAGCTTTCTCCCCAGCGTAAACGTGAAGCTAAGTCAGGTAAGCTTACAGGTAATGCAGTAGGGGATTGATTTGCACTGATCACAAGCAGGGTATTTTCAACAGATTTTATGCGATTAAATAAATCAAAAATCGCTAATTCCCATTCAGTATTGCCTATAATTGCCTGTAAATTATCTAAACAAACCAATTGTTGTTGTTCTAAGTTTTCGAGTACCGCCGGTGAGAAATATTGAGATTTTTCTAAGGGCACATAGATAGCGGGGCGCTGTAAAAGGAAAAAATGATGAGTAATGCCTTTTAAGAGGTGACTTTTACCACTGCTTCGCTCGCCCCAAATATAAAAAAATTGTTGTGTTAGACAAGTAAAATTTTTGCGTAGCGAATTGAGCAACAATAAATTATTGTCGGGATAGAAATTATCCAGCGTTTCATCATCGAGTTGATGAATAGGCAAAGGTAATTGGAAATTTTCTAACAAAAAGCAACCTACAAAATCGAAAAAAGGAGAATAAGGATAAACGAAAAATGAAGGGTTAAGCAAGACTTAACCCTTCATTTTCTCTTATCGATTTTCTTCTATTGGGGTGTTTTTGGCTTTGGGTAAGATTAAGTTGAGTAAAATCGCGACAACGGCGCATAAACTAATCCCTTTTAAGGAGACTTCTCCAAAGTTCACAAACATACCACCGATGCCAAATGTCATCACAACGGAAATAATACACAGATTACGCGCTTCTGTTACATCCACTTTACCACGGATCAGTGTACTCATACCGACTACGGCGATAGAGCCAAACACTAACATCATAATGCCACCCATGACAATAGTTGGAATGGTAGAGAGGAAAGCCTCAACTTTACCACAGAAGGAAATCGCAATTGCCCAAACGGCTGCCCATGTCATGATTTTAGGGTTAAAGTTGCGCGTAAGCATGACGGCACCAGTGACTTCAGCATAAGTTGTATTAGGTGGTCCTCCTAAGAATGAGGCGGCACTCGTTGCAATACCATCCCCTAATAAAGTGCGATGTAATCCTGGTTTTTGTAGGAAGTCTTTCCCTGTCACCGAACTGATTGCCATGATCCCACCGACATGCTCAACTGCTGGGGCGATAGCAATCGGCAATAAATAAAGAATAGCTTCTAATTTAAATTCAGGGGTAGTAATTTCTGGCACACTAAACCAAGGTGCATCAATGACAGGTTGGAAATTAATTAAGCCTAAGAATAAGCAGAGGGTATAGCCGACGACAATACCAAACATGATAGGAATTAATTTCATCATGCCTTTAACAAACACTGCAACACCTAACGTTGTCAGTAATGTTGCCATCGAAACGAATACGGCATCGTTATATTGATAAGTGCTGTTTTTACCTAATGCCATGTCCACGGCAACAGGGGCGAGTCCCATACCGATGATGATAATAACGGGACCAACAACTACTGGCGGAAAGACTTTTTGTAAAGCACCAGCACCTTTAATTTTGACTAACGTACTGAGGGCAAAATAAACCAGCCCAGTAAACACCAGCCCCCCCATAGTAGTAGCAATGCCCCATGTTGCCACGCCATATTGAATTGGTGCAATAAAAGCAAAGGAAGAGGCTAAGAAAATTGGGACTTGGCGTCCAGTACAAAGCTGGAATAAGAGTGTCCCAATCCCTGCGGTCAATAAGGCAGTATTGGCATTTAAACCTGTAATCAGGGGAACAAGGACTAAAGCACCGAAGGCAACAAAAAGCATTTGTAGCCCAACGAAGGCTTGTTTTGCGTGATTTTGTTCTAGAAGAACAGGGGGATTTTGATTTGTCATGTTAAGTTTCAACTCTCTGTCTGAATTAACTTTTCATTTTATAGTGTTCAAGCTGTTAAGATTGTAAGCGCCATAAATTGAACGGAAAAAAGCGGCATAAGATGCCGCTTGTGCTGGGATTATTTAGTGCCAAAAATTTTATCACCGGCATCACCAAGACCTGGAATAATATAGCCTTGTTCATTTAAGTGACTATCCACTGATGCGGTATATAATTCGATATCAGGGTGCGCAGCTTCTAATGCTTTAATGCCTTCAGGCGCGGCGACTAACACGAGCACTTTAATGTGTTTACAGCCTTTCGCTTTTAGAAGATCGATTGTCGCAATCATAGAGCCGCCGGTGGCAAGCATTGGGTCAACCACAATGGCTAAGCGTTCTTCTAAATCACTGGCGAGTTTTTGGAAATAGGGAACAGGTTCAAGGGTTTCTTCATCACGATACATCCCCACGACGCTAATACGAGCGCTTGGTACATGTTCTAAAACCCCGTCCATCATCCCTAATCCTGCTCGTAAAATAGGAACAACAGTGACTTTTTTCCCTTTAATTTGATCAATTTCGACGGGACCGCACCAACCATCAATGATCACTTTTTCTGTTTCTAAGTCAGCGGTAGCCTCGTATGTTAATAAACTGCCTACTTCTGTTGCTAATTCGCGGAATTTTTTCGTATTAATCTCAGCTGAACGCATTAGACCTAATTTATGTTTGACCAGCGGATGCTGTACTTGGACTAATTTCATGGTAGGCTCCTTTTGGGTGGGTGAAAAATAAAATCATTAAATTTTAAAACATAATCTAAAAAATTGATAGTTAGAGACTTGGCTAATTTTATATTTTTTAAGCATAAAAAAACGGTCTGAAAACAGACCGCACTTTTTTTAAACAATTTATTCTTCCATCGCATACCCTTGTGGGGGCAATTGTTTGCCATCAAGGAAAGCATGTTCACCGATCAACGTTAAACGCTCCTCTACAAACCATTTGACGACTAAAGGATAAATGCGTAACTCTTGCGCTTTGACACGTTGCTCAATGTTTTTAATACGGTCTTCAGCAAAGATAGGCACTTTCGCTTGTAAAATGACGGCACCTGCATCCACCTCTTCATTCACAAAATGGACTGAGGTACCATGTTCGCGCTCACCTGCATCGAGGGCTTGCTGATAAGTATTGAGACCCGGGTATTTAGGGAGAAGCGAAGGATGAATATTGAGAATTTTGCCAGCAAAACGTTGAGTAAATGCAGGACTTAAAATTTTCATATAGCCTGCGAGTACGATCAAATCGGCTTGGACAGATTCAATATAATGACCAATTTGCTCATCCATAGCACGGTTATTAGCAAAATCTTTGCGTAAAAATACTTTACTTGGAATGGACGCGCTTTGAGCTCGCTCTAAAGCATAAGCCTCCGCTTGATTACTGATGACAGCAACGATTTTACCTGCAATCTGTCCGCTATGACAGGCATCGATTAATGCCTGTAAATTACTGCCATGTCCTGACACTAAAACAACAATTTTTTTCATTAGCGAATAATCACTTGTTCTTCGCCATCAGTGGCGTGTTCAATTTGACCAATGACCCAAGCTTTTTCACCTGTTTGTTTTAATAAGCCAAGTGCCGTATCCACATCTTCTTGTGGTAATGCAATAATCATGCCCACACCACAGTTGAAAGTACGATACATTTCATGGGTGTCAATATTGCCTTTTTCTTGTAACCATTTGAAGACAGGTTGCCATTCCCAGCTGCTTTCATCGATGACAGCTTTAACATTTTTTGGAAGGACGCGTGGAATATTTTCCCAGAAACCACCGCCAGTTAAATGACAAATTGCATGGACATCGGCGTGTTTAATTAATTGTAGAATAGATTTGACATAAATTTTAGTTGGTGCAAGCACTTGATCCGCAAGTGGTTTACCTGCGAGTTGTTCTTCTGCTGGATTGATGCCTGCTACCTCAATGACCTTACGAATTAAAGAATAACCATTTGAATGTGGACCACTTGATCCTAAGGCGATCAATACGTCACCTACGCGGACTTTACTTCCATCAATGATGTCTGACTTTTCGACGACACCGACACAAAATCCTGCTAAGTCATAATCACCAGCATGATACATTCCCGGCATTTCCGCGGTTTCTCCCCCTACCAATGCACAGCCAGATTGTTCACAACCGTTAGCAATGCCTTTAATCACACTGGCAGCAACATCCACATCTAATTTACCGGTAGCATAATAATCTAAAAAGAATAACGGTTCTGCGCCTTGTACTACAAGGTCATTAACACACATCGCGACCAAATCAATACCAATACTATCATGACGATTTAAATCAATCGCTAAACGCAGTTTGGTTCCCACACCATCTGTGCCAGAAACTAAAATCGGTTCTTTGTATTTTGTTGGTATCGCACATAAAGCACCAAAACCGCCTAAGCCACCGATGACTTCAGGGCGGGTTGTGCGTTTGACATCGGCTTTGATTTTTTCGACTAAAGCATTACCGGCATTGATATCAACGCCAGCATCTTTGTAACTTAATGATTGTTTGCTCACAATGATTTCCTATAAGTTAGAGAAAATAAATTTAAATCTGTTAAATTGTAGCATGCCTAAGCAAACGTTTGCGATAGTTGTTTAAGAATTTTTACGCGTCAGGTTGTTTTGTCTTTTGCACAATAAAAAGCGATAAAAAGGCTTTTGCTCCTTTGTTTCTCTCGTTAGAATAGTGGGCATCGTATCAATGTGTACTTTTTTATCTCGCAAAGCACTCGCAGGTAGTGTCAAAGGAGTCAGTAATGAAGAAATGGGGATTTATGATGATCAGCATGTTTGGCTTAGTTGCTTGTAACGCGCCTGTGCCTGTCGAGAAACCACAACCACCAGAAATTGTATTGACTTTGCCTACACTCATTGAGTCTGGTTTTGTCAGACTAGAACAAAATCCTAATCAATTTATTGATGCGCAGCGTGTGAAAAAAGATCCTTTAAATCTAAACCAAGTGCATTTTGATGTTGTAGAGAATTTTGAAAAAGCCGTTTATGCTTATCCTGAGCAGCCCGAACGTTATGCGAAATCATTGCGACAAGTGTATTTTGTCAATTGTGAAAGTCATGGTTTAGCCTTAGTCAGCGCGACCTATCATGCAGATTTTTGGGGAAAAGGCGAGGCGTCACCGACCCAAATACAGCATCTTTCTTTAGCAAAACATTATATGCACTCGCCACACAAGATTCTCGGACAAGTCATTTGTAAAGGGATTTATCGAAATTAATAGGCATTCACGGAGAATTAATGAAACAGTGTCCCCTTGATGAGGGGACATTTTTTATTGCTTTTAGTTATATTATTTTATCCCCTCTCTTTTCTTTTTTATGTAGCATTGTTATAAAATAACTCTAAATAGGTATCTTTTTCGTTTCTCACCAAAATTGTTACCTAGACGCCTTTTTTATTTGGGTTTTAAGGCTTTTTTCTACTTATTTAGAGGTATTTTATATGCTACACATTTCCATTTTTGATTGCTTTCTGAATGAAATTTTGATCAAGCGCAAAAAAGTGCGAAATACCTCAGCAAAAAGTATGGTTATTTGCTATTTTTCGACATTAAGGAACTCTCTTTTTATCAGCTAGCTAGTTGTTTTTAATGATAAAAATTATCATTTAGGATGATGAGCAGGTCTGGTCGTTTTTTTATTCATTTTATATAGGCAAAGTGATTTAAAGTTTAAATCTATGAATGGAGTGATTATCGTGAACACATTGAAAAAACGCTTATTCGTTGCAACGACAATGATCTGGGGACTCTCAGTGACATTGCCCGTTCTAGCGGAATATAAACCGATTGAACAACCGGTTGAGCCAGCAAATCCAAGTTTAAAAATTGAATCGCGTAACGATTTGTTCAAAGAAAAATATCCAAAGCAATATCAAACTTGGGCGGATACCTCAAAATCGACGGATCTTGATTCGGTTAACTATGAAGACCCTCGCGTGATTGTACTATGGGCAGGCTATGCGTTTGCCAAAGATTATAAAAAACCACGTGGACACTTCTACGCGGTAACCGATGTGAGAGAAATTTTACGTACAGCAGCGCCTATGACGCCTGATGCGGGTCCAATGCCAATGGCATGTTGGTCTTGTAAAAGTCCCGATGTGCCTCGCTTAATTGCTGAGCGCGGTGAAGCGGGTTATTTTGGGGCAACATGGGCAAGTGGTGGTTCAGAAGTCGTGAACCCGATTGGCTGTGCAGATTGTCATGACACCACCTCAAAAGACTTTGCGGAAGGCAAATCCGCCTTGCGTATTGCGCGTCCTTACGTGTTACGTGCCTTAGAAAAAATTGATCATAAATTTGATACATCAGACCGGACAGATCAGCGTGCTGCATTGTGTGCAAACTGTCATGTGGAATACTATTTTGCGGGTGATTTAAAACAAGTGACGTTCCCATGGGATAACGGTATCACCGTAGACGCCATGGAGAAATATTACGATGACATCGGTTTTGTGGATTGGACACATGCTGTTTCGAAAGCACCAATGTTAAAAGCACAACACCCTGATTATGAAACCTGGATGCTTGGTGTGCATGGTAAAAATGGAGTGACTTGTATTGACTGCCATATGCCAAAAGTACAGGGCGCAGACGGTAAAGTCTATACTGACCATCAAATCGGTAACCCTTTTAATGCCTTTGAACACACTTGTGCAAACTGCCATGACCAAAGCAAAGAAAAATTACAAGCAATGGTCAAATCACGTAAAACCGAAATTAAAGATGTGATGTTACGTCTTGAAGATCAATTGGTTGCAGCACACTTTGAAGCGAAAGCAGCTTGGGAAGCCGGCGCGACCAAAGAAGAAATGAAAGAGGCATTGCAAGATATCCGTCATGCGCAATGGCGTTGGGATTATGCGGCAGCAGGACATGGCGGACATATTCATGCACCAGATGTGTTGTTGAAAGTGATTGGGACAGGCTTGGATAAATCCTCTGATGCCAGAACTAAATTAGTGCGTGTCTTAGCCAAACATGGCATTACCGATCCTGTGCAATTGCCAGATATTTCAACGGCAGAAAATGCGTGGAAAGCGACAGGCGTAGATATTGAAAAAGAACGTAAGGCAAAAGCCGAATTCCTCAAAACTGTTGTTCCTCAATGGGATAAAGAAGCCCGTGAAAAAGGCTTACTTCCTGCGGAGAAATAAACAGAAACTTTGTCAAAAATGACCGCACTTTGAGGTTATGACGATCAGTGCGGTGCGTTTAACACTACATTTTGAGGTAATAAACATGCGCTTACATTCCCTAATCAAACAAGGAATCGCTATCACGGCAGGATTGATTGCGTTTAGTGTGGCGACTTTCGCGCAGGCAGAGAAAGCCAACAGTAACGAAGTCAGTCAATTAATGTATGAGCCACAATTGGAACATCAACGTGATCCGAACCAATATTGTGCGAAATGCCATAAATCAGAAGCTAATGATAGCCAATCTGGTGGGGTGTTCCATTTTGGAAAATTCCACGGAACTCATTTATCGGAAAAAAATCCGAATACCGGTAAACCGATTACCTGCGTGAACTGTCATGGCAATATTTCTGAAGATCACCGCCGTGGTGTGAAAGATGTGATGCGTTTCCATGGCAATATTTTCAGCGATGAAAAACCAATGTTCACCGTAGAAGAACAAAATCAGGTTTGCTTTGCGTGTCACCAACCGAAAAAATTACGCGAAACACTTTGGGCGCATGATGTACATGCCATGAAGTTACCTTGTGCAAGTTGCCATACTTTGCATCCCGCACAAGATAAAATGTCAGGTATTGCGAAGAAAGACCAAGTGAAACTTTGCGTGGATTGTCACGGTGAACAACAAAAACGTAAGGCAAATTTACAACCACCGCATATTTATGCTCCGCAACAAAAGGATAAACAATGACAGCTTGCTCACGCCGAAACTTTGTTTCCGGCATGGGAGCGTTAATCCTCATGACGGGAACATCAATAAAATCAGTGGGACAGAACGCAAGCGAGGCGAAAAAAACAATTCGTTATGCGATGTTACACGATGAAACCGCTTGTATCGGTTGTACTGCTTGTATGGATGCGTGTCGTGAAACCAACCAGGTCCCAGAAGGGGTTTCTCGTTTGGAGATTATCCGTAGTGAGCCTTATGGTGAGTTTCCAAACGCAGAATATGAATTTTTCCGCCATTCTTGTCAGCATTGTCACAATGCACCTTGTGTGCATGTTTGTCCAACAGGGGCGTCTTTTGTTGACAAGGAAACAGGTATTGTCGATGTGCACAAAGATCTTTGTGTCGGTTGCCAATATTGTATTGCTGTCTGTCCATATCGTGTTCGATTTATTCACCCCGTGTATAAATCAGCCGATAAATGTAACTTCTGTCGCGATACCAATTTAGCTAACGGCAAATTACCGGCTTGTGTGGAATCTTGCCCAACTAATGCGTTGACCTTTGGGGATCTGAATGATCCTGACAGTGCCATTTCACAAAAAGTCAAATCGCAGCAAGTGTATCGGACGAAGGTGGAATTAGGCACCGATCCACAGCTGTATCATGTACCAGCTAAAAGAGGGGAGCTAAGACGATGAACAGTCCATTTCATTTCCCGTCTTTAGTATGGGATCATACCATCGCCGTTTATTTGTTCTTATTGGGGATCTCTGCCGGTGCAACCATGTTAGCCGTTTTGTTAAAACGCGCAGGGTTAGCTGGCGCAGAACCGTCAAACAATCATGTGATACGTTGTACGGCATTTTTGGCGCCATTAAGTCTGATTATTGGCTTGGTGATTTTGATTTTCCATTTAACTAAGCCATGGACCTTTTGGTACTTGATGTTTAATTACAGTACCACCTCTATTATGTCGATGGGGGTTATGCTATTCCAAGTATATATGGCATTTTTACTGGTCTGGTTAGCGATTATTTTCCATCAGCTTGTGGCAACTTTAATTGAGCAATATGCTAAACCGTTACGATTTGTGAATAAATTGATTGCCTTTGCTGCCAAATTCACTGGATTAATTGAAATTATTTTGATAATTCTCTCTGTGTTATTGGGCGCCTATACGGGCTTCTTATTATCGGCTTTGATTAGCTACCCAATGTTGAATAACCCAGTGTTACCAATTTTATTCTTGGCCTCAGGGACATCGTCAGGTATTGCGGCATTAATTTTCTGTACCTTGCTCTTTACTAAAGAAGACCCCCATTCACCTACGTTAGGCTTCTTACATAAGTTTGAATTGCCGGTAGTGTTGATGGAAATCTTTTTACTTGCCGCCTTCTTTATTGGCTTGTATTTAGGGGGCGGTCAAAAAACGGTGGCATTTGAGACCGCACTTTTAGGTGGATTCTGGGCAAATGTCTTCTGGATTGGGGTAGTTGGTATTGGTTTAGTCTTGCCATTACTCCTCAATGGCATAGCCACTCCGCAGTTAAAACACCGCAAAGGCTTTATGCTACTGGTGGCTTGCTTAGGCTTAATTGGCGTGTTATGTTTGCGTTTCTTTATCCTCTATGCAGGACAAATGACGCTAGCATAAATGCTTCATTTTATGAGAAGGCGAACCTAAGTTCGCCTTTTTGATACAGCTTTTCAGATTTGTTTATATTCACTATGATCCCAGAACTTGGTTTTTTGGCTTTACTGATCGCTTCTTTGTGTGCGTTCTTGCTTGCGCTAGTGCCACAAGTCGGCATTTTTTTGCGTAAGCCGTATATGATTGGTACTGCGTGGAATTTGAGTTATCTCTTTGGGATATTTACCTGTATAGCGTTATTCTGCCTTGCCTATGCCTTTGCGCTCGATGATTTTTCTGTGCAATATGTGGCACATCATTCTAATTCACAACTGCCAATTTTCTTTAAAGTGTCTGCTACTTGGGGTGGACATGAAGGGTCGATGCTATTTTGGTTGTTTGCTTTAGCACTCTGGTTGATGCTCTTTGCGTTTTCCAGTCGTCATAAAGATCCGATTATTTGTGCGCGAGCACTTTCAGTGCTTGGGCTCATTTGTTTTGGTTTTTGTCTCTTTATTTTATTTTTATCAAATCCATTTGAACGCAGTTTTCCACAAGCATTTGAAGGGCGTGATTTAAATCCGATGTTGCAAGATGTGGGGCTGATTTTTCATCCGCCTTTATTGTATTTGGGATATGTGGGCTTTGCCGTCAATTTTGCTATTACCATTTCTGCTTTAGTGAGTGGGCATTTAGACGCCGCCGTGGCTCGCATGATGCGCCCTTGGGTTTTGTTATCTTGGTTATTTTTAACTTTAGGGATTGTGTTAGGGTCTTGGTGGGCGTATTACGAACTAGGCTGGGGCGGCTGGTGGTTTTGGGATCCGGTCGAGAACGCCTCATTGATGCCTTGGTTATTAGGTTTGGCATTATTACATAGTCTATCTATCACAGAACAGCGTGGCATTTTTAGTTACTGGACGCTGCTATTTTCACTTTTGGCATTTTCTTTCAGTTTACTGGGTACCTTCATCGTGCGCTCGAGCGTCTTAACTTCTGTGCACGCGTTTGCAGTAGATGGCGATCGGGGAATTGCCTTACTGATTTTATTCTTTTTATTGACTGTGAGTGCATTCACTTTATTTGCATTAAAGGTTAACTTGCCACAAAGTGCGGTACGTTTCCGTTTAATTTCGAAGGAAAATGCCCTGTTGCTTCTCAATATTTTATTGACGATTGCCACGGTCAGTGTCTTTTTAGGCACTTTTTATCCGATTGTCTTTACCGCATTACAATGGGGATCTATTTCAGTCGGCGCGCCGTATTTTAATACAATTTTTCTGCCACTGTTTGTGATGGCAATGCTTGCTATGATTTTGGTGTTGTCTTTACGTTGGAAAACACTGAATAAAAAACCGTTTATTCAACGTACGTTATTGTTATTTCCCGCGCTTATATTGGCTTATGGATTAATCCGTTATTATGTAGAGCATAACCAAGGGTTGCCTTTCAATTTCAGCGCTTATGGCTTGTTAAGCCTGTCGATTTGGTTAATTCTGGCGACGTTATGGTTACCATGGACGCAGCTGAAACTGAAACAGCTCGCCATGGTGATCGCACATTTAGGTGTAGCGATAACGGCAATTGGGGCGATCATGAGTAGCTATTACAGCAGTGAGATTGGCGTGCGCTTGGCACCGCAACAACGCCAAAAACTCGGTGATTACGAGTTTCACTATCAGGGTTTTCAGCATGTGTTAGGTCCGAATTACACCAGTGAAAAAGCCCATTTTGTGGTGACAAAGCAAAACCAAGCTTATGCTGAGATTTACCCAGAACGCCGTTATTATGATGTGCGTACTATGAACATGAGCGAAGTTGGGATTGATTGGGGATGGCTTGGTGATGTCTATATTGTAATGGGCGATAAATTGGGACAAGGCGAATTTACTTTCCGCTTGCAATATAAACCCTTTATCCGTTGGTTATGGTTTGGCGGGCTTTTAATGGCACTGGGCGCCTTGCTTGCTATGTTTTCCTTGCGCAATAGCAATGAACCAAAACCACGTCGTCAGTCAGATTGAATGAACAGGTGAGAGTATGAGTATGCTACATCAGCAAAAAAGAAAAAATCACTTTGTATTTTTACCGCTTGTGATCCTGTTAGCCGTATGCGCTTTATTATTCATCGGATTACAGCAGGATCCGCAGAAAATCGCTTCTGCCTTAATTGGTAAGCCTGTACCGACGTTTTCGCAAGCCGATCTTTTGCGCACAGAAAGACGTGTGACTCAGCAGGATTTACCTCAACAGACCTTTTTACTCAATGTGTGGGGCAGTTGGTGTGCGTATTGTAAAAAAGAGCATCCTTTTTTAATGCAATTAGCAAAATCGATGCCGATTGTGGGCTTAAATTACCGTGATAACCCCCAAAATGCGTTGGCAATGTTGAATCAACTAGGTAATCCTTTTCAGCTTGTCATCAATGACAGTCGTGGGGAATTAGCACTGAATTTAGGGGTAGATGGCGCCCCTGAAACCTATTTGATCGATCAATACGGTGTGATTCGTTATCGTTATTCAGGTCCATTAACGCCAGAGGTGTGGCAAGAAATGTTTATCCCAGAATGGCAAAAATTGGAGGCTGAAAATGCCAAAGTGCGGTAAGTTTTTACTGAGTTTTGTCTTTGTGATCAGTGTCTTTGCGCGGGCGGATATGGTGGATACTTACTCATTTAACAGCCCTGAAGAACGGGTTCGTGCAGTGGAGTTAGCAAAGGCGCTGCGTTGTCCACAATGCCAAAATCAAAACTTGGTCGAATCCAATTCGCCAATTGCCTATGATTTGCGCATTGAGGTGTACAACATGGTGAACGAAGGAAAAAGCAATCAACAAATTATCGACGCGATGACGGCACGTTTTGGTAATTTTGTGTTATATAAGCCCCCGTTTCAGTGGACAACCCTGTTGTTGTGGCTTTCGCCAATCTTTTTAACTGTGTTAGCGTTTGGTCTCATGTGGCGCTATGCTAAAAAGCGTGAAAAACCGCAGCACACTACCGCGTTAGAGCCGGCACAACAAGCGAAATTAGCGCAATTACTTAAACAAACGGAGCACACAGGAAACAAAAAATGATGGGATGGGGATTAGCACTCTTTGGGTTATTGATTGTGGTGTTCCTGATGTTGCCTTTGGCAAAATGGCAAGCATGGCAGACACACTATCGCCAACAACAAAATGTGGCACTTTATCGTGCACAAGTAGCAAGACAATCTGATCCCGAATTGGCGAAAGAGTTAGGACAACGCTTACTAGAAGATGAAAAATTTTTCCAAAATAGACCGCACTTTGAGCAACAGTCAGGTGAAAAAAGTGAGCGCTTTTCGTTTAAATTTCATCTGTTTTTAATTGTCTTATTGTTGACTGTTCCAACGCTGTATTATTTTTCTTTGCCACGTTATGCTGCCGTCGAAGTCGGTGAGCAAGCCTTTTTAGCGCAACAAATGCAGTTAATGGAACAAGCCATCTCACAGCAACATGAAGATAAAATCACGCAACTTCAGCAAAAATTACGTCAAGATCCTAATCATGCAGAAAATTGGTTATTGCTTGGGCAAGCTTATCTGGACAATGCCGAAGTAGAGCACGCCTTAATTGCCTATGGCAATGCCCAACAATTATTAGGTGACAAACCGGCTATTCTTGGTGCGATAGCAACGGCGTATTATGATCAAGCTGGACAAAAAATGACAGCTAAAGTGGATGCACTATTAACGCAAGCCTTAACGGCTGATCCTTTTGAAACAGCGAGCTTGTCTTTGATTGCCACAGATGCTTTTGTACAAGGAAATTATCAGAAAGCCGCACAAACCTGGCAAAAAATGTTAGACTCCGACCGACCGAATGTCGAACGTCGCCTACTGATTCAGCGAATACAAATGGCGCAATTTAGACAGCAATCCAATTAAATAACTTGAAATCAGGTGGGGGAACCATGCCTGATTTTATTTAACCGCAATACGGTGATCAAACAAGCTTATGAACAACTATTCTGATGTAATTATTCTCGGTGCGGGTGCAGCGGGATTATTTTGTGCAAGCCAAGCCGCCAAGTTAGGCAAACAAGTCACCTTACTCGATAACGGCAAAAAAATTGGACGAAAAATTTTGATGTCAGGTGGTGGATTTTGTAATTTCACGAATTTAGAAGTGACGCCACAACATTATCTTTCGCAGAATCCTCATTTTGTTAAATCGGCTTTAGCCCGATATACCCAGTGGGATTTTATTGCCATGGTGGCAAGCTATGGTATTGCCTATCATGAAAAAGAATTAGGTCAACTCTTCACCGATGAAGGCGCCGAAAAAATCGTGGATATGCTGGCGACAGAATGTGCCAACTATCAGGTAAATATTCAGTTACGCCAACAAGTGAGCGCCATACGCCAACTGAACCAAGCAGATGCTGAACAAGGAAGAAAAGGGCGTTTTGCATTACTTGCTAATGGAACAACTTGGTATTGCGATGCTTTAGTGATTGCGACAGGAGGGCTGTCTATGCCGGGCTTAGGGGCAACACCTTTTGGCTATCAAGTGGCAGAGCAATTTGGGATTAAGGTTTTGCCACCAAGAGCCAGCTTAGTGCCTTTTACTTGGCGTGAAGCAGATAAAGTGTATACCACCCTCTCTGGCGTAGCGTTACCGATAGTTGTTACGGCAAACTGTGGCAAATCCTTTAGCAATCAAATGTTGTTTACTCACCGTGGTATTTCTGGTCCTGCTATTTTGCAAATTTCTAACTATTGGCAACCGAACGAATCCGTGGAGATTAATTTATTGCCTCATCAAGATATTGCGGAATTTTTGCAGCAATTACGTACCACTTCACCGAAGTTACAGCTTAAAAATGCACTAGCAAGAGTCTTGCCTAAAAAATTAGTCGAAGTTTGGAGCGAACAACAACTCATTCAAGACGAGCCGATTGCACAACTCAGCAAAGTCCGTTTACAGCAATTAAGCGATTTGATCCATCATTGGCAATTTTTACCGAATGGGACGGAAGGTTATCGTACTGCGGAAGTCACTATGGGTGGGGTGGATACCCGTGCTGTTTCATCGAAAACCATGGAAGCACAAAGTGTAAAAGGCTTGTATTTTATTGGTGAAGTGCTCGATGTCACTGGCTGGTTAGGCGGTTATAATTTTCAATGGGCATGGAGTTCGGCTTATGCTTGTAGTTGACGACAACTGATTTTACTTCTTCATAAGCTGAGTAAAGCGCCTTTTACGCAAGAAAATATTTCACGTTGTCATTTTTTTTGTATTAGGTAAAACCTATCGAAATAGGTATTCTTATAGGTTAATCTTGCTATTTTTCAGCTTATCCAATGTGTTGAAATATTATTTTTCAAGCTAAATTTACTTATATAAAAAATAGCGAAACGTGTTATGCAATGACATTGTTACGAGTAATACTGATAAGTACAACGAAATAACACCTGATGTGATGAAATGTGATAGCTGCGGAGAAAATTTGTTTAGAAAAAGAGAGAAATCTGCTTTTTCAGCGATGTCTATTTTTATTTCTTTTCCTTTCGTCGATATTTAATGTTATAGTGCATTCATTGCAATATTTTCTTTCTTTAAAATAACATTATCATGAATAATGATATTTGTTTTCACTTGGTTCTGCAAAATAAGTATTTATTTTTGTAATCTATATTCTCTGTTATATAGCTTGCCCATTTTTATTTCCAAATAGATTAAATGTATTCTTGATTATTTATATTATAGTAAGCACATTGTTTACTTTATTTTGTATAAACAATGACAGCTAATAGGATAACGGAGTACATTTCCTACTAACCACCACGCAATCCGTCTGAAAAGGGGTGATAGGTAAAACCGTCGCTATTGCGCGAAAATGAACGCTATGTGAATAACTGTCTGAGCTTTGATAGGACAGTGCTGTTTTACTTGTTTACACATAATAGGTTTTATTTATTACGTTGTTTGTTATTTCCTTTTTAATTACTTTTCTCTATCAAAATAATAGATTGCGAGTGTTTTTTTTCTAAATATAATGGAGCCCACAAGGTACTCAGCTAGTGATATTTACTCGCTAATGGAGTATCCCGTTCATAAATTCAGAATCTTCGATTTCTATTATTTGAGAGGAATTTTATTATGTCTAAATGCCCATTTGACCATGGTTCAAAAACCTTAACGAATGCAGCTGGTGCACCTATTGTTGAAAACGACAACACCATGTCTGCGGGTCCTAAAGGTCCATTACTTTTACAAGATGTTTGGTTCCAAGAGAAATTAGCACACTTTGCACGTGAGCGTATTCCTGAGCGTGTTGTTCATGCAAAAGGTTCAGCAGCGTACGGTACATTCACTGTGACACATGATATCAGCAAATACACCAAAGCGGATTTATTCAATGGTATCGGTAAACAAACACAAGTCTTATTACGTTTCTCAACAGTAGCAGGTGAGCGCGGTGCGGCAGACGCTGAGCGTGATGTGCGTGGTTTCGCATTAAAATTCTACACTGAACAAGGTAACTGGGACTTAGTGGGTAACAACACACCAGTATTCTTTATCCGTGATCCATTGAAATTCCCAGATTTCATTCATACTCAAAAACGTAATCCACAAACTAACTTGCGTGATGCAAACGCGGCATGGGATTTCTGGTCACGTCATCCTGAATCATTACACCAAATCATGATTCTTTTCAGTGATCGTGGTATTCCAACTGACTTACGTCATATGAACGGTTACGGTAGCCATACATATAGCTTTATTAACGTACAAAATGAGCGTTTCTGGGTGAAATTCCACTTCAAAACACAACAAGGTCACAAATTCTATACTAATGAAGAAGCGGCTAAAGTGGTGGGTGAAAACCGTGAGTCAAGCCAACAAGATTTATACGAAGCGATTGAGCGTGGCGAATTCCCACGTTGGAATGTTCAAGTGCAAATTATGCCAGAAGCAGATGCACACAAACATAACTATGCGTTTGACTTAACTAAAGTATGGCCACACAAAGATTATCCGATGATCGAAGTGGGTGTATTAGAGTTAAACCAAAACCCAATTAACTACTTCGCAGAAGTGGAACAAGCTGCGTTTGCACCTTCTAACATCGTACCGGGAATTGGTTTCTCACCAGACCGTATGTTACAAGGTCGTCTTTTCTCATATCAAGACGCGCAACGTTATCGTTTAGGGGTTAACCATCACCAAATCCCAGTGAACGCACCAAAATGCCCATACCACACCACTCACCGTGATGGCGCAATGCGTGTAGATAACAATGGTGGTACACATCCTAACTATGCACCGAACCGTTTTGATACTTATGTGCCGACTCACCAACAAGAGCCTGCATTAGAGTTAGAGCGTTCAGCAGCACACTTTAACTTCCGTGAGTATGATGAAGACTACTACACACAACCTGCCGCACTTTACAACTTATTCGATGCGGATCAAAAAGCACGTGTAGCAGCCAACTTCGCAGCCGGTTTATCTGGTGTGACAGACTGTGCAATCGTTGAAAGACAATTAGCCTTGTTTGATAAAGTGAGCAAAGAATTAGCAGATGCAATTCGTGCGAACTTAGCAAAATAATACCTTCTGAACTTTATGAATATTAGGCTTGGGGCAACCCAAGCCTTTTTCGTTTTATACATTGTCTCCACATAGTTGACTCAATTTGTTGAATTTGTGCTACTGTCAAAATCTCGCTAAAATAGACCGCACTTTCTGCCTGACTTTATGCTTTTCAAGGATACTTTTTATGTCTCAACCCCGTTTTGTTCACCTTCGCGTTCACAGTGATTTTTCGATGATTAATGGGATTGCCAAAGTCAAGCCATTAATTAAAGCCTGTGTCGATAATCATATGGTGGCAATGGGCTTAACAGACTTTACTAACTTTTGTGGTTTAGTGCGCTTTTATGGCGAGGCATTATCTGCTGGTGTGAAACCCATTATCGGAGCAGATGTGCTGGTGAGAAGTGAGCTTTGTGGTGATGAACCTTTTGAGCTGACATTACTGGCTAAGAACAATATAGGCTATCACAATATTACTTTGCTTCTCTCTAAAGCCTATGAGCGAGGTTATCAAGATCTCCCTTATCTAGACCAAGCCTGGCTCGCTGAACACCGTGAAGGGATTATTGTACTGTCAGGGGGACACAATGGTGATGTTGGTAAAAAATTACTAAAAGGTCATGCGGCTGAGATTGAAAGTGCGGTCGCTTTTTATCAAGATTTTTTCCCCGATCACTTTTATTTGAGTTTGAGCCGCACAGGACGTTATGAAGAAGAACGCTATGTGAGTTTGGCTTTGACATTGGCAGAAGAAAAAGGCTTGCCCGTTGTTGCCACTAATGATGTGTTATTTTTGCATGAAGACGATTTTGAAGCCCATGAAATTCGCGTCGCCATTCATGACAGTTACACCCTTGACGATCCTAAACGTCCTAAACTTTATACCAATCAGCAATATTTTCGCTCTGAGCAAGAAATGTGTGATCTTTTTGCAGACGTGCCTTCTGCATTAGAAAATACCTTACTGATCGCGCAACGTTGTAATGTGACGATTCGTCTTGGAGAGTATTTTTTACCACAATTTCCAACGGGCGATCTGTCCACAGAAGATTTTTTGGTAAAAAAATCGAAAGAAGGTTTGGAAGAGCGCCTTAAATTTCTTTTTCCCGATGAAAAAGTGCGTCAAGCACGTCGCCCCGAATATGATGAACGTTTACAAGTAGAATTAGACGTGATTAACCAAATGGGTTTTCCGGGCTATTTCTTGATCGTGATGGAGTTTATTCAGTGGTCGAAAGATAACGATATTCCTGTCGGTCCAGGACGTGGTTCCGGGGCAGGATCGTTAGTGGCGTATGCATTAAAAATTACCGATCTTGATCCGCTAGAATTTGATTTGCTTTTTGAGCGTTTCTTGAACCCAGAGCGGGTTTCCATGCCTGACTTTGACGTGGATTTTTGTATGGATGGTCGCGATCGCGTGATTGATCATGTAGCAGAAACCTATGGTCGTGGTGCAGTATCTCAGATTATCACTTTCGGTACCATGGCAGCAAAAGCCGTGATCCGAGATGTGGGGCGTGTACTTGGTCATCCTTATGGTTTTGTGGATCGCATCTCAAAATTAATTCCGCCTGATCCCGGCATGACTTTGGCAAAAGCATTTGCCGCGGAGCCACAATTACAAGCAGTATACGACTCCGATGAGGAAGTCAAAGCCTTGATTGATATGGCGCGCAAGCTTGAAGGAGTCACCCGCAATGCAGGTAAGCACGCCGGAGGCGTGGTAATTTCCCCTGGGTTAATTACAGATTTCTCGCCGCTTTATTGTGACTCTGAAGGTAAACATCCAGTCACCCATTTTGATAAAAATGATGTGGAGTATGCCGGTCTGGTGAAGTTTGACTTTTTAGGTTTACGCACACTGACCATTATCAAATGGGCATTAGACATGATTAATACGCGTCTTGCCAAAGAAGGCAAACCGCCTGTGGATATTGCCACAATCCCGTTAGATGATCCTGCTTCTTTTGAATTATTAAAACGTTCAGAAACCACTGCCGTATTCCAGCTCGAATCGCGTGGTATGAAGGATTTGATCAAACGTCTTCAGCCTGACTGTTTTGAGGACATTATCGCGTTAGTAGCATTGTTCCGTCCTGGTCCATTAGAGTCAGGCATGGTACAAAACTTTATTGATCGTAAGCATGGCAATGAAGTAGTGGCGTATCCCGATCCAGAATATCAACACGACAGTTTAAAACCGATTTTAGAACCGACTTATGGCGTAATTGTATATCAAGAACAGGTCATGCAGATTGCCCAAGAATTGGCTGGATATACTCTCGGTGGGGCGGACTTATTACGTCGTGCGATGGGGAAGAAAAAGCCAGAAGAAATGGCAGCACAACGTGAAATTTTTGAGAAAGGCGCGATTCAAAAAGGGGTGGATGGCGAGTTAGCCATGAAAATCTTTGACTTGGTGGAAAAATTCGCAGGTTATGGCTTTAATAAATCGCACTCTGCGGCTTATGCTTTAGTGTCTTATCAAACCCTGTGGTTGAAAACTCATTATCCTGCCGAGTTTATGGCGGCGGTAATGACATCAGAGATGGATAACACCGATAAAATTGTCGGCTTATACGATGAATGTTTGCGTATGGGGTTAAAAGTCGCTCCGCCAGATATTAACACTGGTAAGCATCATTTCAGCGTGAATGAACATGGCGAAATTGTGTATGGTATTGGTGCGATTAAAGGGGTGGGAGAAGGACCCATTGAAGCGTTAATCTCAGCCCGTGAGCAAGGCGGCATTTTCAAAGATTTATTTGATTTATGTGCTCGAGTCGATTTGAAAAAGATCAATCGTCGTACTTTTGAAAGTCTGATTTTATCTGGTGCGTTTGATAAATTAGGTCCACACCGTGCCGCGTTATCGAAAAATCTTGAAGATGCGTTAAAAGCCTCCGATCAGCACGCGAAAGATGCGGCAATGGGGCAAGCGGATATGTTTGGTGTGCTGACTGAAAGTCATGAAGACGTGGAAAAAGCGTATGCCAGTACGCCTCGTTGGAGCGAGAAAGTGATTTTGGAAGGGGAACGTGAAACCCTTGGGTTATATTTAAGTAGCCATCCTATTAGTCCGTATTTGAAAGAGTTAGCGCATTACAGTGCTACGCGGTTAAAAGATTTAGTACCGAATTCTCGTGGACAAATGAGTACGGTCAGTGGTTTACTTGTCTCATCTCGTTTTGCTGTAACCAAGAAAGGCAATCGGCTTGGCATCGCTACACTAGATGATCGTTCAGGGCGATTAGATATCACGTTATTTGGTGAAGCCTTGGATAAATATGCAGACAAATTACAAAAAGATACGGTAATCATTGTATCAGGGCAAGTCAGTTTTGATGAGTTTTCGGGTGGATTAAAAATGTCAGTTCGTGAACTGATGAGCTTAGATGAAGCGCGTAGTCGCTATGCGAAAAGTTTGGCGATATGTTTATCTGAGGAAAACATGAAACCGACATTTATTCGTGAATTGAAAGCGTTATTAACACCTTATAGTGGCGGAACCTTACCTATCTATGTTTATTATGCGAGTACAGCAGGGCAATGTCGTGTCAAAATGGGAGTACAGTGGTCTGTGAATCCGACCGATCAATTATTTACGGAACTGGCTGAAAAATTAGGTGAAAATGCAGTGGAGTTAGAGTTTCAATCATGAAAAAGTGGATCGTTAGTGTTATTTTGCTGGTTTTTTCGTTAGGGACGTTAGCAGCGACTAATGCAATGCAGTTAGTGAATGATGCCAAAAAGCAAATTAATGTGACAGTTGGTTATGATCCGGCTTATCGGAAAATGGCTTTCCCCATGGGGGATGTGCCGTTACACACTGGGGTGTGTACGGATGTCGTGATTCGAGCGTATCGTCATCAGCAGATTGATTTGCAAAAATTGGTCAATCAAGACATGAAAAAAGCGTGGTCAAGTTATCCAAAACTTTGGGGATTAAAAAGCACGGATACCAATATTGACCATCGTCGTGTTCCAAATTTAGAAACTTTTTTTCAACGCCATGCGAAATCATTATCCCTTACGGATATCACAAGTTTTAAGGCAGGAGACATTGTGACTTGGCGTTTACCGCGTAATTTACCGCATATTGGCATTATTTCGGATAAGAAAACTTCGGCAGGGATTCCTCTGGTTATTCATAATATTGGTGTGGGTACGCAGGAAGAAGATATTTTATTTAAATATAAAATGATTGGGCATTATCGTTATTAGATAAAAAAGGGCTTGTAATAAGCCCTTTTAAATGAGTTATGAACAGACTACTTTAATAGCCAATCCACCCTGCGAGGTTTCACGGTATTTAGCATTCATATCTTTGCCTGTTTCATACATAGTTTCAATGACCTTGTCTAAAGTGACTCGTGGACTGGTTGTTCGACGCAATGCCATTCGACTGGCATTAATGGCTTTAACCGCGGCGATAGCGTTACGTTCAATACAAGGGACCTGTACCTGTCCTCCCACTGGATCACAAGTCAGACCAAGATTATGTTCCATGGCAATTTCTGCCGCAATACATACTTGTTCAGGACTACCACCCAGAATTTCAGTCAAGCCAGCCGCCGCCATAGAACAAGCTACACCAACTTCGCCTTGGCAGCCTACTTCAGCACCTGAAATCGACGCATTCATTTTGTACAGTGAGCCAATAAAGCTACAAGTTAATAAATAACGTTCGATGATGTCAGGTATGCTATCTGCGATGAAGTGTTCGTAATAAGCAAATACAGCAGGCACAATACCACAAGCCCCGTTGGTTGGCGCAGTTACCACACGTCCGCCTGCAGCATTTTCTTCATTGACAGCAAGCGCATACATATTCACCCAATCCACAATGCTCATTGGATCATTGGATAAGCTACTATTCGCTTGTAACATTCGATATAAGCTTGCCGCGCGACGAGGCACTTTTAATGGACCCGGTAATAAACCTTCTGTATTGATACCGTGTTGGATACAGGCTTTCATGGTTTGCCAGACCTGTTGTAAATGTTGGCTTAATGCGGCTTTTCCATGTAATGCGATTTCATTTTTCATCACAACACTAGACAACGGGAGACCATTGTCATCGCAGTGTTTTAGCATATCTGCTGCATTTTGGTAAGGAAATGGTACACTGATTTCAGTATGCATAGCATGTTCAAAATGTTCTTCATCCACAATAAACCCGCCTCCGATAGAGTAGTAGGTTTGCTGATAAAGTTCCGTATCATCTTGTGTTAGTGCGGTAATGGTCATCCCATTTTCATGTCGTGGGAGGAAGGTTTGATGAAAGATTAAGTCATCATTAAAATTAAAGGTGACCTCTTTCGTATTTTGCGCAATGGGCAAACGGGCAGTCTGTTTTAGGGTAGAAATAAATTGAGGGATCAACTCGATATCCACATCATGGGGTAAATAGCCAGCTAATCCCATAATAATGGCAATGTCGGTATTATGTCCACGTCCTGTCATGGAAAGTGAACCGTACACCTCCACACGCAGTTTACTCACTTGTGCTAGCTGATGACGACTCACAAGATCATCAATAAATTGTTTGCCCGCTTTCATGGGACCGACAGTATGGGAACTCGAGGGACCAATACCAATTTTAAACATATCAAAAACACTAATCATACATTTCTACTTTTCTTTAGCGTAAAAGGGAGGCTATTCTACACGGATTTTGCCGAATTAAAATAAGCCATAAACAACCGCTGAGATGGCGAACATACCCATGATGGTAACGAAGAGATTCGAAAAGCGTCCTTGGTAACGTTGCATCGCGGGAATTTTACGGATCGCATACATCGGCATGATAAATAAAATTGCAGCAATAATCGGTCCGCCGAAGGATTCTATTAAGCCAAGAATACTTGGATTAATAATGGCGACAATCCACAGGGTTAGCAAGAAGAAAAGTGCGGTGAAATAATTTAATTTTTGACACTTAATCTCTTTTTTGCCAGACATTTTGATAATTAACCCTTCTAGTCCTTCTTTTGCACCGAGATAATGACCAAAGAAAGAGCTAGTAATTGCCAAGAAGGCAACGAAAGGTCCAAGGTAAGAAATATAAGGATTATCAAATTTGTTGGCGAGGAAGGATAAGATACTGATATTTTGTGTTTTTGCTTGTGCTAATTCAGCAGGGGTTAAACTTAATACACAGCTAAAAACGAAGAACATCACAAACACTAGCAAAATACTTGAGGTCATTTTTAAAGTGCGGTTAGTATGCGTTTCTGTGTTTGTGAGATCACCATATTCACGTTGTTGAGATTGGGCAAAAGATGAAATAGCCGGTGAGTGGTTAAACGAAAAAACCAATACAGGGATCGTAATCCATAAGGTGCTGAATAGGGCTTGCGTACTCGGAAATTCTGTTAACATTGAGGTATTCCATTCCGGAATAAGATAGAGTGATAAGGCGAGCAGAATACAGACTAATGGATAGACTAAAAACTCGGTAATTTTTAGCATGATCTTCTCATTCATTAACATGACAGAAATTAAGCCGGCAATGAGGATGAAAGCCAATAAGGCGCGATTAGGTGAGCTCATATGCAGTTGATGTACAATAAATGAGTCGACTGTGTTAGTTATTCCGTTACCATAAATCAGCAGAATAGGAAAAATCGCAAAGAAATAAAGTAAAGTAATGAATTTTCCTGCGGTTTGCCCAAAATGTTCTTCTACGACTTCAGTAATATCACTGCCGCTTTTGGCAGAAGATAGGACAAAACGAGTGAGTCCGCGGTGTGCTAAGTAAGTCATGGGACCTACTAGGAGTGTCATGCATACTAAGGGCCAAAACCCGCCTTTTCCTGCATTAATGGGTAAAAATAAGACACCCGCACCCACAGCGGTACCGAATAAATTTAATGCCCAGACAAGATCAAACTTGCTCCAACTGACACAAGATTTTGTTGTCATAAAACGCTCCATGTTATTGAAAAAACAAATAGCGCCAAAGCGCTAGAATAAGAGGAGATTTATAGTAGAGAGATTGTGGGGAAAACTCAATGTGAAATTAAATTAAATGTTGAGTTTGTGACTTAGATTGTTATTTATGCTATTTTTGTCGAAAAAATAGCATAAAGTTAACTATTGATTAACATTTTGTAGCATAAAATTTAGGCAAAAGAAAAGCGTGAGGAGATGAGCTCACGCTTGTATGACCGCTGTCAGTGGACAGATTTTATGCACATTTTTGATAGCCCAGTGTACCGTCGTCAATTGCTTGAGTGGGTACACCTATAATTTCTGCGATTTTTTCGCCTTCTTTGAAAAAGACAAAGCCCCCACATTCCATTTTGGTCCAAATTTCATCTTTTGTGAGTGGGAAGGTCGTAATAATGGTGACACGATCTCCTTCTTTCGCATAATCATTAAAATCAATGACACCGTCATCATCAATGCGCTGCGCTTTACCAAAAGGTGCTTTTCGGGTGAGGTAATGGAGGTGAGTTGTGCAATGTGCAATCATCCATTCGCCGTTGGATAAAATAAAGTTAAATGTGCCTGTTTGACAAAGGGAATGCGTAATATCTTGCATCGCAGTGAATAATTCATCTTCACTGGGTTTTTGTGCAAAGCGTGTTTTGAGTTCACTCATCATATAACAAAATGCCGCTTCAGAATCAGTGCTACCAATCGGCTGATGAAGCGAATGGGTCAGATCAGGATAAACGGTTAAGTTGCCGTTGTGGGCAAAGACCCAGTTTTGCCCCCATAACTCACGGATAAATGGGTGAGTATTTTCAATATTCACTTCACCTTGTGTGGCTTTACGAATATGGGCGATGACATTGAGTGATTTAATATGATACTGCTTAACACAATCAGCAATGGGAGAAGAATGGGCAGCTTGGTTATCGCGGAAGACTCGAATTCCTTTCCCTTCAAAAAATGCGATGCCAAATCCATCACAATGACAATCCGTTAAACCCGCGCGACGACGAAATCCTTCAAAAGAAAAAACAATATCCGTTGGCGTATTACAATTCATTCCTAGTAATTGACACATAAAAACACGACGTTAAGTAACCTTATAAAATATGCCGATTTAACACTATAATGTAGAAATTTTCAACATAAAAAACAAAATCTTATTAGATAAAAAAGTTATAAGTCATGCCATATTAATCACTGATTTTATTGTCACATTGACCTTTTCTTATCCCTGTTGCAACAGCGTACACATCACAGTCATTAGCAAACGCAATTTTTCCGTTAAATTGTGCTTGGATGATGTTTTTGGTTTGTGCTTTGACGTGTTCAGTACGGCGCATGAGATGGCTTAATAACAAGTTTTTTACGTTGCCTTGTTGGGCAATTCGAGCAATTTCGGAAGGGCGCATATGGAGTTTATTTGCAACATTATCTTGGCTCGTTTCGGGCACCGCATTATGTGCAATAAAGAGATCTGCCTCTTGCACCAAGCGATCTAAGCTGTTGCTTTGATTACTG